>OLYN01000041.1_pt1 | contig 76876 bp, 60 predicted proteins | sample 1674231 | NCBI WGS metagenome assembly OLYN01 (sample SAMEA103958153, study PRJEB25191) | human gut metagenome
ACGTGAGGCATATCCGGGTGATGTATTCTATTTACATTCCAGATTGTTAGAGCGTGCTGCCCGGTTAAATGATTCCTTAGGTGGCGGTTCCCTTACCGCACTTCCGATCATTGAGACACAGGCTGGTGATGTATCTGCATACATTCCGACCAACGTTATTTCCATCACAGATGGACAGATCTACTTAGAGACAGAGATGTTCAATGCCGGTTTCCGTCCTGCGATCAATGCCGGTCTTTCCGTATCCCGTGTAGGTGGTGCTGCACAGATTGGAGCAATGAAGAAGATTGCTTCTCCAATCCGTACCGAGCTTGCACAGTATCGTGAGCTGGCTGCATTTGCCCAGTTTGGTTCCGAGTTGGATGATGATACGAAGGAACGTCTGGCACAGGGTGAACGTATCAAAGAGATGTTAAAGCAGCCGCAGTATAAGCCGATGCCGGTAGAGCGTCAGGTTGTGATCATTTATGCGGCAACAAAGAGATATCTCTTAGATGTTCCGGTAGATCAGATCCTTGATTTTGAGAAAGAATTATTTGAGTTTGTCGATGCACAGTATCCGGAGATCTTTACGAAGATCCGTGAGGAGAAGAAGCTTACTGACGAACTGAGTCAGATGTTAGACGAGGCAATCACCCAATATAAGAGTCAGCGTGCATAATGAGCAATACGCGGAACTTATAGGGGCAGATGGAAAGAGGAATGTGTCTGTGTGGCACAGAAGAATTTACATCTGCTGTGAGAATATAGAAGAAAGAGGTGATATGTCTTGGCATCGATGAGAGATATAAAAAGGCGCAAAGAGAGTGTTGCCAGTACCGGTCAGATCACGAAGGCAATGAAGCTGGTATCGACGGTAAAGCTCCAAAAAGCGAAAGCCAGGGCAGAGAGCAATAAGCCGTATTTCACCATGTTGTATGATACGATCTGTTCCATCTTAGTGAGAACCGGAACGATCGATCACCGTTATCTGCGGGAGAGCGACTCCAAGCGCAAAGCAGTGATCGCAATTACATCAAACCGTGGACTTGCCGGTGGATATAACAACAACATTGTCAAAGAGATTACGGCAGCATTTGCACCGGAAGATACGGATATCTATGCATTAGGTAAGAAGGGCTTAGAGGGCTTAAGCCGGAAGGGCTACCACATCATTGAGGATTATTCCGAGGTGATGAACGAGCCACTGTATGCCGATGCAATCCATATTGGCAAGAACGTATTAGCGTCTTATGAGAATGGCGAGGTTGGTGAGATCTATCTTGCATATACCGGATTCAAGAATACGGTAGTGCATGAACCCAAACTTATCAAACTATTGCCGATCAGTGTGGAAGAGATCATGAAGGATGTAGAGATCGATACGCTTACCCTTATGAATTTTGAGCCGGAAGCGGATGAGGCACTTGACATGATCATTCCAAAGTATATGAATAACATAATCTATGGCGCATTCGTTGAGGCAATCGCCAGTGAAAATGGTGCCAGAATGCAGGCAATGGATTCGGCAACCAAGAATGCAGAAGATATGATTGACGATCTGTCGCTGAAGTATAACCGTGCGAGACAGAGCTCCATCACGCAGGAGCTTACCGAGATTATCGCGGGTGCAGAGGCGATATCATAGAAGAAGAGTAGAAGGAGATAGAATATGGCAGAAAAGAATGTCGGTAAGATTACCCAGATCATTGGTGCTGTATTGGATATCAAGTTCAGCGAAGGCAAACTTCCTGAGATCAATGATGCCATTACGATCGCAACCAAGGATGGTGGGAAATTAACCGTAGAGGTTTCCCAGCACTTAGGCGATGATACCGTAAAGTGTATTGCCATGGGACCAACCGATGGTCTGGTTCGAGGAATGGAAGCGGTAGCGACAGGTGCACCGATCACCGTTCCGGTTGGTGAGAATACACTGGGTCGTATGTTCAATGTGTTAGGTGAGCCAATTGATAATAAGCCGGCTCCGGAGTGTAAGGAACATTTTCCGATTCACCGGAAAGCACCGGAGTTCTCAGAGCAGGCAACCGATACAGAGATATTAGAGACAGGAATCAAGGTCGTTGACTTACTTTGTCCATACCAGAAGGGTGGTAAGATCGGTCTGTTTGGTGGTGCCGGAGTAGGTAAAACGGTATTGATTCAGGAGTTGATCCGTAATATTGCAACCGAGCATGGTGGATATTCCGTATTTACCGGTGTTGGAGAGCGTACCCGTGAGGGTAATGACTTATATAACGAGATGACAGAATCCGGCGTTATCAATAAGACGACCATGGTGTTTGGTCAGATGAACGAGCCGCCGGGAGCAAGAATGAGAGTTGGTCTTACCGGACTTACGATGGCGGAGTACTTCCGTGACCAGGGTGGTAAGGATGTGTTGTTATTCATTGATAACATTTTCCGTTTCACACAGGCTGGTTCTGAGGTGTCTGCGTTACTTGGACGTGTACCTTCTGCCGTTGGTTATCAGCCAACGTTGCAGACCGAGATGGGTGCATTACAGGAGAGAATTACATCCACAAAGAACGGTTCTATCACATCTGTTCAGGCAGTATATGTGCCTGCGGATGACTTGACAGACCCGGCACCTGCTACGACATTTGCGCATTTGGATGCGACAACGGTACTTTCCCGTTCCATCGTAGAGTTAGGTATTTATCCTGCGGTAGATCCATTGGAGTCTACTTCGAGAATCTTAGACCCTAAGATTGTCGGCGAAGAGCATTATGAGGTTGCCCGTGGCGTACAGGAGATCTTGCAGAAGTACAAAGAGCTGCAGGATATCATTGCAATTCTTGGTATGGATGAGTTGTCTGAGGAGGATAAGCTTGTTGTATCCCGTGCAAGAAAAGTACAGAGATTCTTATCACAGCCATTCTTCGTAGCAGAGCAGTTTACCGGAACAAGTGGTAAGTATGTACCTGTATCTGAGACGATCCGTGGATTTAAGGAGATCATTGAAGGTAAGCATGATGACATTCCGGAAGGTTATTTCCTGAATGCCGGAAGTATCGATGATGTACTTGCAAAGGTGAAATAAGAGAGGGTGAATACGCATGGCAGATACTATGAAATTGAAAATTGTGGCGCCGGAGCGTATCTTTTACGAGGGCGATACCACATTTTTGGAATTCACCACAACAGAAGGTGATATGGGTATTTACCCGCAGCATATTCCTCTTACTGCGATCATTGCACCGGGGATCCTTCGTATCCATGAAGGAGATACCGTGAAAGAGGCAGCATTGATGTCAGGCTTCATCCAGATTCTGAAAGAGGAAGTTACCATTCTTGCAGAGAGTGTAGAATGGCCGGATGAGATTGATGCGAACCGTGCAAAGGAAGCAGAGATTCGTGCAAAGCGGAGAATTGAAGAAGGAAGCGGAGATATGAATCGTGCAGAGCTGGCATTAAAGCGTGCACTCGTTCGATTGAGTCTTACGAGATAATGTTATATATAGTAAGAAAAGGTTGCATAGTGATATGCAGCCTTTTTCTTTCTGGGGTATTTTTTCTTTCAGAACTGTGGTAAAATAATAGAAACATAAATATAATTATGGTGATAAGCTATAGATGATAGCAGGAGGGTCGGAGTAATGTCTGCCCCTCTTTTCTTTTTGTATTAAAGATATTCGTAAGAAATTCTTCATAATTATTGTAACAAAAATCTGTTAAAATGTATCTATAGGAAAAATATGCAATCAGCATAAGGGGAGAAGACATGAAGATATTAGTATGTGATGATGATAGAGAGATTGTAGAAGCGATTACCATTTATTTAGAGAAAGAGGGATATTCCGTTATAGCGGCATACAATGGAAAAGAAGCACTGGACACATTAAGAAGGGAACAGGTGCAGCTTATCATTTTAGATATTATGATGCCGGAAATGGATGGAATAGAGGCACTGTTTCGTTTAAGGGAGTGCAGCTCGATTCCGGTGATTCTTCTTTCTGCCAAATCGGAGGATGCTGATAAGATTAATGGATTAAATGTTGGTGCGGATGATTATATAACGAAGCCGTTTAATCCGTTGGAGCTGCTTGCAAGGGTGAAATCACAGCTTCGAAGGTACACACAGTTAGGAAGTATGCAGGAAAGTGATCGGGACAGTGTATTGACCAATGGGGGAATCACTCTGAATAAAGAAAGTATGGCAGTGACGGTAGATGGGGAAGTGAAAAAATTCACACCGACGGAATTTCGGATTTTGAAGTTGTTTATGGAGAATATTGGAATGGTATTTTCATCTGCACAGATTTACGAACGGATATGGGATGAAGATGCTTATGCGACCGATAATATTGTTTCGGTACATATCCGGAGAATCCGGGAGAAGATAGAGATCGATCCTAAGAATCCGGACTATATTAAGGTAATGTGGGGCGTTGGATACCGGATGGTGAAGAGAGACTAAAGGAAGGTGAACCAATGGAGAATAGGAGACAAAAGATATATGAATGGTATCTTACCCGAAAAGGGAGGGTGATAGGAAGTTTTTTATGTGTTCTCACATTCGCATTAATGACGGTGTCATTTGGACTGATCGCATATTCTGTGAGCCGGTTTGGTTCCTCTATTTTGACGGAACCGGATAAGAATTATTATCGCACGGAATATTATGAGAACGCTTTGAAGCAGGATATGAAGAATCTGTTGCAGGATGCAAAGAAGGCTTATTGGGATGTGGGTGCGGACAAATTTTCCATAGAGCGTGTGGATTCTTATGGATTAGTGCATGATTATGACATGCAATTAATCAGAGAAGCGTATGACAAAGAGGAGATACCGGAAACGCTTGATGAACTTAATATATATGAGAAATATGCAGGAACAGACAAGCGGTTAATGCCGGGCATGTTCTGTTATTATAATAAAGCGTATGCATTTATCCGGAGTTTGAGGAACAAAAATGCATACATTTATATAACCGGTGATACGATGCGGGAATTGATGATCCAAAGGGGATATGTGAACACGGACTATCGGATCTCTAACAAATTTTCGGAGGATGCGGTTTTTCTGTTTACGGATATCACACAGCCGGGTGCAGATCCGAAGAAGACCGCGACGTCTTCATCGGATGATGGATCATATTACAGTTATTCCATGGTTGTGCAGGGAGGAGAAAAAGGATCCGTTGCTACCTATTCTGCTAACCGGTATCCGGATCTTGATAAAGTAGGATATCTGGCATATGAACCTTCTACACAGACATTTTATTCGCCGTGGAATGATTATTTCAAATGTGAAGATGAATATGTATACCGGGTGGATGATCTGCTGGCAACCATTGCAAAAAACGGAGTGAGGATTGGCAATACCGACAGCATGTTATTTCCAATGCTATGGACAGAGTCGGTTACGGTAACGGACGCATTCAACGAGAGGGTTGAAAAACAGATCGCACGGGAAAAGGCACAGGCAGATCTGGACACGATGGATAAGAGTTTTCAATTTTATATCAAATATGGAAATACGCTTTGCAAAAATGTAGAAAAAAAGGAAGATATCGAAGCACTCAGAGAACATTATGAGATTATAGATGGAATGTCGGAGGGAACAGATAGCATTTATCATATTGCAAAACTCTTGAAGGATCAGGAGATGAAACAGTTGCTATCGGAACTTCCGTCAAAGGTTGAGATTGCAATTGGTGTTGGTTATGAAGGTACTACAAGTGCGGTAGGACGTGGAAAGGCATTATATACATTTTATCAGAGATATGAACTGGCGTTAGAAATTGGAATCTTATTCTTATTCCTGCTCTTGGTGACACAATTGGTCTATCTAAGCCGCACGGCAGGAAAGCGGAAAGGACAGTCGGTGTTTGGAAGATTGTCGGATCGCATACCAACAGAAATATGGATGCTGTTATGCATAATTATTCTTGGCATCATGGCATTTGACATCAAAGATGTTATAGCATATGTACTCGTCCAAGAGGAGCGGCAGTTGTATCAGGTAGCATTGATAACAGGAATGGGAGGTATTCTGTGTGGTACGTTGTTCCTGTTAGTTTGGTCAAGTATTATTGACCGGGTCAGAAATAAGAACTTATGGTCGGGATCCCTGATTTTTCAGTGGAGAAAAGGATTGCGGAAGCACGGTTGGCAGTTAAGCGGAGCGGATCGTTTATTCTGGGCAATGGTTCTTTATATTACCTGTAATGTAGGTCTTGTATTGATGTATTTCTTATATCGGGGACATAATGCAATTGTAGAATTGTTGATACTGATCTGTTTTTTGGCTGTTCAGGTGCTCGCGGGGATTGGCATGCAAAGGATTCTGCAGGACAGCAGGAAGTTGTTGCGTGGTATAGAAAAGATTAAGGATGGCGAGCTCGGTGAACCGGTTGTGGTCAATGAGCGTACGAGATTATTTCAGGAATTTGCAGACGGTGTGAATCATTTAAGTGATGGATTGCAGGCGGCAGTGGAGACGTCCCTGAAGGACGAGAGAATGAAAACAGAGCTGATCACGAATGTATCACATGATCTGAAGACACCGCTTACATCAATCATTAATTATATTAATTTATTAAAGGAACAAAAGATGCCGACACAGGAAGCGGAACATTACATAGAAGTGTTGGATCAGAAAACACAGCGTCTCCGGCATTTAACGGAAGATCTGGTGGAAGCGGCCAAGGCAACTTCCGGTAATGTGGAATTGGAAATGATGCCGCTTGCATTCGATGAATTGATGCGGCAGAGTATCGGTGAATTCGAAGACAAATACAGTAAAAAGAATCTGTCACTGCTTGCAACATATCCGGAGGAGCCAGTGACAATCTTAGCGGATGGAAGACGGTTGTTCCGGGTGATGGAAAATGTCCTGCAAAATGCATACAAATATTCATTGGAAGGAACGCGTGTCTATGCGGATCTGGTGTGTGATGGAAAGGTAGCAGCATTTACACTCAAAAATATATCGGCAGCCAAGTTGAATATCAGTCCGGAAGAATTGATGGAACGATTTACAAGGGGAGATGCCGCCAGAAGTTCCGAGGGGAGCGGGCTTGGTCTATCCATTGCGAAAGATCTGGTAAGATTACAGGGAGGAACGTTTGAGATTCAGTTAGACGGAGATCTGTTTAAGATCGTTATAACATTTCCGCAATATATCTCACAGGATACATAAATGACACAAGAGGAGCATATAATTATAACAATGTGTGGAATGGATTATGTCAATCATGTTATACCTATGAGGGATGAAAATATCCGGGAGAACAACGAGAGAAAAAGGGAGGCTTGTTTATGAAAATTGGATTAACACAGATGGATATTGTTTGGGAAAACAAGGCAAAAAATATGGTGACGGTGAAGAAACTGTTAGAGCAGGCACAGGCATCAGGAGTGGAATTGATCGTTTTTCCGGAAATGACACTCACCGGTTTCACAATGAATACCTCATTTGCAGGGGAGGAAATGTTATTTTCCGAGACGCTTCAATTTTTCAAGGATTGTTCCAGAAAATATGAAATGGCGATTGCATTTGGATTTGTCGAGGATTTTGGTGAGGAATACTATAACAAATTAATGATCGTATCCAAAGGAAGAATCCTCTATGATTATGATAAGATTCATCCATTCAGTTATGGAGAAGAGGGCAGACATTATATTGGTGGACATGAAGTAAAGACGGTAGATATTAATGAAGTTGCGGTTTCCGGGTTTGTATGTTATGATCTGCGGTTTCCGGAGATCTTCCAGGCTGTTGCGGATCAGACAGATGTCATTTTAGTTATCGCAAACTGGCCAAAAGAACGGATTGTTCATTGGGAAACGCTTCTTCGCGCCCGCGCAATTGAAAACCAGTGTTATATTGTTGGGGTAAATCGTATCGGCAGGGGAAATGGTCTGGAATATGTGGAAAGTTCCATGGCATTTGACCCGTTAGGAGAACGGCTTACCAAAGCACATAGCAAATCCGATCTTATGGTGATTAATGTAGATCCGGATATGGTTCATGAAGTCCGGCGACAATATCCATTTCGGGATGATCGTAAGCCGGATCTCTATGAAACTTTTTATAAGTAAAAAGATGAAAGCAATAAAAAAAGAGCCGTAAGGCTCTTTTTTATGAAAATTACTCTTCTGAAATTGCTCCTGTTGGGCATGTACCTGCACAAGATCCACAAGAGATGCATGAATCAGCATCGATCTCGAACTTGCCATCTCCTTCTGAGATTGCGCCTACTGGACAAGAACCAGCACAAGCGCCACATGCTACACAGCTATCGCCAATAACAAATGCCATGATAATATCCTCCTTTAATTAGTATACATTATAATTGCTTATTGGTAAAATACCTCATTAACCATATTGTAAAACAAGTTGCGTTAGATAGCAAGGCTTTTTTTCAATACAATATTTTATAAAGTTTGTTGTAAAATCAACGTGTCAGCCCGCTTTTGCAAGTCTTATTGAGCTGCTTTGGCAGCATCATCCTGGCGGCGTCTCTTTGCACCTTTTAAGATGATATCTCTTGCATAAATGGCATCCTGATTGGTCAATGGTTCCATTCCTTTTAATGGATAATCAATGCCAAGCTTCTCGTATTTGATCTCTCCCATATTATGATATGGAAGTACATCTAATGCTTTGAGATGCTTCAGACCGCCAATAAAGTATCCTAATTCATCTAAATAGTGGTCGATCAATGTAATATCCTTAACGATCACGTGGCGGATCCAGATATCAACGCCTTTTTCGTCAATGTATTTGGCAAAGTCTAAGATGTTATCATTTGGCTGTTTGCACAGTTTCATGTGTTCTTCCGGATTGATGTGTTTGATATCTAACATGATCAGGTCTGTTACTTTCATAAGACGATCAAACTTTGCAAGCAAAGCCGGATTGTCACGGTGGAAGGTTACACCGGAAGTATCAAGACAAGTGTGAATGCCTTTGGCTTTTGCTTTTTCGAATAATTCAGTCAGAAAATCGATCTGCATTAACGGTTCGCCACCGGTTGCAGTAATACCACCATTTTTGTAGAATTCTTTCATAGAATCAAACTGTGCTAACAGATCATCTGCTGTATGATCTTCGCCACCGGTTGGATCCCAGGTATCCGGGTTGTGACAGTAGGCGCAGCGCATTGGACAGCCCTTAAAGAAGACAACGTAGCGCATGCCCGGACCGTCTACGGTGCCGCAGGTTTCGATGGAATGAATGTGTCCGATCATATATACTTCTCCTTATAATATATTAAGAAAAAGGCAAGGGCGAAGATGCCCTTGCCTTCATTTGTAAACCATAATACATATCAGCCAGCTGCGGTTGCCGCTGCCCAATATGTATTCATATCAGCCAGCTGCGAAAATCCTGCGGATTTCCTCGCTGTTGGAGATTCCTCCAATGTCAATACTTCCAAATAAGAAGCTTAGTGTGCAAGCACCCACGCTTCTTACTGTCAGTATTGACGCTGATATGAATTGTTATACCATATTACATATGGTCGTGGAAAGTTCTTGAGATTACATCATTCTGCTGCTCTGGTGTCAACTTAACGAAGTTAACTGCGTATCCAGATACACGAATTGTTAACTGTGGGTAATTCTCCGGATGCTTCTGAGCATCTATTAATGTCTCACGATTTAATACGTTAACGTTAAGATGATATCCGCCTTCTGCCATATAACCATCTAACATATTTACTAAGTTATCTACCTGCTGAGTACTTGCCATTGTAATGTCCTCCTTTATAATTAATATTTGTGTAATTCTTCATCCATACCTTCCATCAAAGTGGGAACGCTGCAAGCGAGATCTCCCTTTGCACAGTCGGTACAGCCCATAGTCTGTGTGGTTTTGCCACCAGCTTCTACGGAATCGTCCACGGACACATTAATGTGTCCATGTCCGTTCGCAACCATGTTATCTAACATGGCAACTATATCATCAACTTGATTCATGTCGGCCATTATTATAACCTCCAATCACTAATTATTTGCTTAAGTCGATATCGATATCTCCTGCAAATACCTGATCCTCTTTACCAAGAGCACCTGGGATGATTGAGAATGTATTAGAAATACCATCCTGAGCATCCTTGAATGGGATCTTAGCTACAGAAGCCAAAGATGCTACAGCACCGTGAGTATCTCTCTTATGAAGTGGGTTAGCACCTGGAGCAAATGGTGCACCATGCTTACGTCCACAAGGAGTATCACCAGTGTTCTTACCATATGTTACGTTAGAAGTAATTGTAAGAATTGACTGTGTTGGGATACCATTTCTGTATACGTGATGCTTTCTGATCTTGTCCATAAATGTTGTAACGATAGAAGCAGCGATCTCATCAACACGATCATCGTTGTTACCATATTTAGGGAAGTCACCTTCTGTCTCGTAGCTTACTACGATACCCTGCTCGTTACGGATTGGCTTAACCTTAGCATACTTGATAGCTGATAATGAGTCAGCAACGATTGAAAGACCAGCAACACCAGTTGCGAAGTATCTCTTAACGTCTCTGTCATGTAAAGCCATCTGAATTCTCTCGTATGCATACTTATCATGCATATAGTGGATGATGTTAAGTGCATTAACATATACGGTAGCTAACCACTCCATCATATCATCGAACTTAGCCATTACATCATCATAGTCAAGTACGTCACCTACAACCGGACGATACTTAGGACCTACCTGAACGCCTGTACACTCATCAACACCACCGTTGATAGCGTAAAGTAAGCATTTTGCAAGGTTAGCACGTGCTCCGAAGAACTGCATCTCTTTACCGATAACCATTGAAGATACGCAACATGCGATACCATAATCATCACCGTGAATTGGTCTCATCATATCATCGTTCTCGTACTGGATTGAAGATGACTTGATAGACATCTTAGCACAGAACTTCTTCCATCCTTCTGGAAGTCTTGTTGACCAAAGTACTGTTAAGTTTGGTTCTGGAGCAGTACCTAAGTTGTTCAATGTGTTAAGGTAACGGAAGCTCATCTTAGAAACTAATGTACGTCCATCAACACCCATACCACCTAATGACTCTGTTACCCAAACCGGGTCACCAGCGAAGATCTGGTTGTACTCTGGTGTACGAGCAAACTTAACGCATCTTAACTTCATGATGAAGTGATCGATGAACTCCTGAATCTGCTCCTCTGTGAACTTACCAGCAGCTAAATCTCTCTCAGCGTAGCAGTCTAAGAATGTAGCTGTACGACCAAGTGACATTGCAGCACCGTTCTGCTCTTTAACAGCTCCTAAGTATCCGAAGTATGTCCACTGGATAGCTTCCTGTACGTTAGTAGCTGGCTTAGAAATATCGAAACCATAGAAAGAAGCCATCTCTGTTAACTCTTTCAATGCTTTGATCTGCTCTGCGATCTCTTCCTTGCCACGGATTACATCATCTGTGTAAACTGTACCGAAAGACTCTTTCTGAGCTTTCTTGTCTTCGATCAAGAAGTCTGTACCATAAAGAGCAACTCTTCTGTAGTCACCGATGATACGTCCACGTCCGTATGCATCCGGAAGACCTGTTACGATATGGTTCGTACGACATCTTCTGATCTCCTGATCGTAAACATCGAATACACCTTCGTTATGTGTCTTTCTGTGCTTAGAGAAGAAATCAACAACTTCAGGATCTACTTTGTATCCGTTGTCTTCACAAGCCTTCATAGCCATACGAAGTCCACCGTATACGTTCATACCTCTCTTGAAAGGCTTGTCTGTCTGGAAACCAACGATGGTCTCTTTGTCCTTATCAAGATATCCTGCACCGTGAGAAGTTAAAGTAGAAACAACCTTAGTATCCATATCAAGAACACCGCCTGCTTCTCTCTCCTTCTTAGTTAAGTCCATAACCTCTGCCCATAAATCTTTTGTGTTCTGAGTAGGTCCGCAAAGGAAAGAATCATCACCTTCATATGGTGTGTAGTTCTTCTGGATAAAGTCCCGAACATCTACAAATTTTTCCCAGTTACCGCCTGTGAAACCATTCCATTCTGATCTCATTTCAAAATGTCCTCCTTTAATATAATTTTTTGAAAATTCACCTTATAAATCGTTGGTGAAAATCTTATGACTCTATTATAGATTTATATTGTATACACGTCAACGAAAAAATGTTCCTTTTTTGTACTTTTTTCAATACAAAAAGGAACATTCGAAAAATGTTAAGTGTGTAAAAAATCTAGGAAAAATAAGCATTTGTGGAAATGAAAAATTGTATACAATTTGAAAATGAGTGAATGTTAATTTACCGGAAAAACAACAGATGTTGTGGTGCATTTCCTCTATTATAATACATCTTGCGATAGGGAACGGCGGAAACTGCCGGTCACAGGGTGCGCAATATTTTCATAACGCCATCCTCGTCATTTGAAGCGGTCACATGTTTTGCAATTGCTTTTAAGTCGGGATGTGCATTTGCCATGGCATAACTTTCGCCACAGCTCTGTAATAAGGTGTAGTCATTCAGATAATCACCGAAAGCCATTGCGTGTTCGGACGGAATGCACAGACGTTGCAGCAGTGCAGTAACGGCAGCACCTTTGCTGACGGAACGGTTAGAGATATCAATCCAGGAATCACCGGATAAGATAGGGGTGATCCGCTCATTCAGGAATGGAAAATTGTGGTAGACGTTTTCAGCGTTGTGATCATCTACAAATATAGCAATCTTGGCAATGCAGTCTGTTCCGATCACAGCATCTAAGTCTGTGACAAATTGAAGACGCCCATAGTACATGTGCGCATTTTCTTCTATATAAGAGGATGCATGATACATGTATGCAGACTTCGCACCACAAAGGATCAGGGAAAGCCCATCCACACCGGACAACAGAGAAAGACATTCCCGGATGTCTTCGTTGGTCATGGCATTGCTGTAGATCATCTGATCCTGTTCAAACACATATCCCCCGTTATCGGAGATATAGATCAACTGATCTTTTACCGGTTCAAAAAGAGAAACCAGATTGTAATATTGCCGGCCGCTGGAGATAACCGTCTGAATAGAGGGGTGGTTGCGTACCCAATCTATAAAGTCGGCCGGAAGCTGTTTACTGCTGTTTAATAATGTGCCATCCATGTCTAAGGCAACCAGTTGAATTGATGAATGCATAATAAAATCCTCCGCATGTGATGTAATCCCATATAGCATAAAGGTTATGATACTTTTCCTTTATGAAAATCAGAAATATTCTAACACACTTTCTCTTGAAATCACAGACAAAAACAGATAAAATAGAGTTATTCATCATGTTGAATCTAAAGGAGGGTTATTATGACATTTGAACATCAGGCAATGAAGGTATATTCCCAGTATAACAATAGTGTAAGCATTAAAGTTGTACCGGGACATTTTGCGACAAACCATTCGCATATTACACATTATATTGATATGACAACGTTAAAGTCCCGTCAGAGTATGGCGCGTGCAGCAGCCAAGTCAATCGCAGGAGAATATGTGGGAACCACGATCGTGGATACCATCGTATGTATGGATGGAACGGAAGTGATCGGCGGTTACCTTGCAGAGGAATTAACCAATTCCGGTATCATGTCAATGAACCAGCATAAGGCAATGTATGTGGTAACACCGGAGTTCAATTCCGCAGGACAGATGATCTTCCGGGATAACATCCAGCCAATGATCAAGGGCAGACATGTCTTATTCTTATTGGCATCTGCAACAACCGGACGTACGATTGAGAGAAGCTTAGAGTGTATATCTTACTACGGAGGAATCGTAGCAGGTATCTCTGCCATCTTCTCTGCGAACGAAGTGATCGCAGGGCAGCCGGTACATACATTATTTAAGGCATCCGATATTCCGGAGTATAAGACATATCCACACAATCAATGTCCGTATTGTCAGGCAGGTAAGCGGATTGAAGCAATCGTTAACAGTTACGGATATTCCAAGTTATAAAATGAATTATCCTTTACCTTGACAGAAAGGATATCCCATTCTATAATCAATAACAGTTGTATAGTTATGTGCGAAGAAGAGAAGAGTACATCTGGGAACACTTTGACAGAGAACCTGGTAAGCTGAGAGCAGGGAAAGAAGGAACAGATGGAAGATGGTCTTGGAGCATTCTTTGTGAGACATATGTTTAGCAGAGAACGGGAACACCCGTTACAGTGTAGACTGGTAATAGCCAGTTGGTAAGGTCAGCATAGTGATATGCAGATGAATTAAAGTGGTACCGTGAGAGAATAGCTCGCCTTTAAGTTTTTATTTAAAGGTGGGCTTGTTTTTTTAGCACATAATATCATAATATAAATATTTTTTAGGAGGGTAACAGACATGGCAAAGAAACCATACTACATTACGACTGCCATTGCCTACACATCAGGCAAACCACACATTGGGAATACTTACGAGATTGTACTTGCAGACAGTATTGCAAGATACAAGAGATTCGTAGGATATGATGTTCGTTTTCAGACAGGAACCGACGAACATGGACAGAAGATTGAGTTAAAGGCTGAGGAAGCCGGAGTTACACCGAAGGAGTTTGTAGACCAGACAGCAGGTGAGATCAAGAGAATCTGGGATCTGATGAACACTTCTTATGATAAGTTCATCCGTACAACCGATGAGGATCATGAGAAGCAGGTACAGAAGATCTTCAAGAAGTTATACGATCAGGGAGACATTTACAAGGGTGAGTACGAAGGTATGTATTGTACACCGTGTGAGTCATTCTTTACCGAATCACAGTTAGTAGATGGTAAATGTCCGGATTGTGGTCGGGAGGTACAGCCGGCGAAGGAAGAGGCATATTTCTTCAAGATGAGCAAATATCAGGGTAAACTGATCGATTATATCAACACCCATCCGGAGTTCATTCAGCCGGAGTCCCGCAAGAATGAGATGATGAACAACTTCCTGTTGCCGGGACTTCAGGATCTGTGCGTATCCCGTACTTCATTTAAGTGGGGTATTCCGGTAGACTTTGATCCAAAGCATGTCATCTATGTATGGATCGATGCACTTACCAACTATATTACCGGACTTGGATATGACTTAGATGGTCACAGCGATAAGATGTTTGAGAAATACTGGCCATGTGATCTGCATTTGATCGGTAAGGACATTCTCCGTTTTCATACCATTTACTGGCCGATCATGCTGATGGCATTAGGACTTCCGCTTCCAAAGCAGGTATTCGGTCATCCATGGCTGATCCAGAGTGATGGTAAGATGAGTAAGTCAAAAGGTAACGTGATCTATGCAGATGATCTGGTGGATATGTTTGGTGTGGATGCGGTTCGTTACTTTGTATTACATGAGATGCCGTTTGAAAATGATGGTGTCATTTCATGGGAATTGTTAGTAGAACGTCTGAATTCCGATCTTGCCAATACACTTGGTAATCTGGTAAACCGTACAATCTCTATGTCTAACAAGTATTTTGACGGTGAGGTAACGAATAAGAAGGTGGCAGAGCCGGTAGATCAGGAGTTGATCGATTATGCATTGGATACGAGAATCCGTGTATCAAATGCAATGGATAAGCTGCGTGTGGCAGATGCCATGACCGAGATCTTCAATCTCTTTAAGAGATGTAACAAATATATTGATGAGACGATGCCTTGGGCACTTGCAAAGGAAGAGGACAAGAAGGATCGTCTGGCAACTGTGCTTTACAATCTGGTAGAGAGCATCATTATCGGTGCAACCCTGTTAGAGCCGTATATGCCGGAGACTTCTGAGAAGATCCTTACACAGTTAAATGCACCAAAGCGTAAAGTAAATGATCTGGTTCGTTTCGGTGGATACAAGTCAGGTACAAAGGTAACTGATAAGCCGGAGATCTTATTTGCCAGATTAGACATTGACGAGGTATTGGAGAAGGTAGCTGCATTGCTGCCGGCACCGGAACCGGAACCGAAGGATGACAATCCGGGCATTGATTTAGAGGAGAAGAAGCCGGAGATCACGATTGATGAGTTCGATAAGATCCAGCTTCAGATCGGACAGGTTATCGCCTGCGAGGAAGTGAAGAAGTCTAAGAAGTTACTTTGTTCACAGGTTAAGATCGGCAGTGAGGTAAGACAGATCGTATCCGGTATCAAGGCGCATTATTCGCCGGAGGATATGGTTGGCAAGAAGGTTGTTGTTGTAACAAACTTAAAGCCTGCAAAGCTTGCCGGTATTGAATCACAGGGAATGATTCTTTGCGCAGAGGATGCAGAAGGTAATCTTGCACTTGTGACAGCCGAGAAGGATATGCCACATGGAGCAGAGATCCGTTAGGATATGTAATAGAATAGTATGAATATACCCCGGTATAGCAATATGGATGGTTTGTTGTACCGGGGTTGTTTTGAAAAATGGAGGAAGAGGGGTAAAGGTATGAGAAGATTTTTATATGGTGTATTGGTAATACTGCTATGTGTCGTAGTATTGAGTGGGCAGCCGGCACAGGCAAAGACTCGGTTAAACAAGACAAAGCTTACGATATCAGTCGGGCAGAAGGTTACCCTGAAAGTAAAGGGAAGCCGGAAGAAAGCGAAGTGGTCAAGCAGTAATAAGAAGGTTGCAACAGTCAGCCGAAAAGGAAAAGTACGGGCAAAAAAGGCTGGAAAAACGACGATTACGGCGAAGGTTGGAAAGAAGAAATATCGTTGTAAGATTACTGTAATCAGTATTAAGATACCGAACGATGGGGAATTGATAGAAAAGCCAAGCGAGGATACGAAGAAACAGGATGCAGGAGAATACTCTTTAGATCAGGTACATACCGGAGAAGGGACTTTCTACGACAGAGTATCCGGTGGTGCAGCCAACATTGATTATATGGAAAATACATATTATACAGCGGCAATGAACAATGAGGATTATATGAATGGGTTAGCAGGTGCCTATATTGAGATTACGGATAAGGACGGGGATAAGATCAATGTTGTAATCACAGATCGCCTGCCGGAAGGAAAGAAGGGAGATATTGATCTGACGAGAAAGACTTTTCAGCAGATTGAACCACTTGTGACCGGAAGAATGAAGATCTCTTGGAAGATCGTTCCGCTTCCGACAACGGAGCCGATTCAGTATGTGTTCAAACCGACAAGTTCCCAGTATTGGGCGGAAGTGCAGGTACGTAATCACCGGTATCCAATCAGGAAATTAGAATATTTTGATACAGCGAAGAACGCATATGTGGAGCTGCCACGACAGGAATACAATTATTTTACGGCGGCATCAGGAATGGGAGCAGGACCATTTACATTTCGGGTGACAGACTTCTATGGGCATGTACTGATCGATACCGGAATCCCAATGAATACGACAGGAACACCGGTAAATGGGGCAGCGAACTTCCCATACTGATAGCAGCAATCATGAGAGGTGAATTGATATAACAGGAATTGTGATATGTTATATTGATTCGCCTCAATCTGGTAATGGGATATTTTAATAATGGGAGATAGAAGAAATGAATAAGAAATTATGGACGATCTTATTTCTGATCATGAGTTGGTGTGGCTGTCTTGTGGGGTGTTCTGTGGATGAGGGTGTGACAACACAGGAAAGCACAACCATAACAACAATGGCAGATGAAAACAGCGAAGTACAGGATAACGGTAATGTGCAGGAAAATGCCGCTGCCGGGCTTGAGACAGATGAACAGATAGGAAATTACGGAAGCGCTGATGCGAATTCTTTGGAAGATAGTGATACATTAGAGGTGCATTACATCGATGTCGGACAGGGGGATTCCATTCTTATCCGGCAGGGAGATCAGAGTATGTTGATCGATGCCGGCAATAATAACAAAGGAACGACGGTGTGGTCGTATCTGCTGCATCAGAATGTGGATCATTTAATGTATGCAATTGGCACGCATCCGGATGCGGATCACATTGGAGGAATGGATGTGGTTCTTTATAAGATCGATTGTGATACGGTAATGCTTCCGGCATGTGCAAGTGACACAAAGACGTATGAGGAACTGATTCAGACGATCGGGCAGCGGGGACAGAAAGTGGTTACCCCAAAACAAGGACAGGTATATACGCTTGGCAAGGCATCCTTTCAGATTCTGACGGATACCGATAAGGATTATGGAGATAATACGAATGACTATTCTCTTGCGTTCCGGCTGACATTTGGCGATACCTCCTTTTTATTTACCGGAGATGCGGAAAAGGCAGCAGAACAGGATATGATCGCAAGTGGATTAACGATACAGTCAGATGTTTTTAAGGCGGCGCATCATGGTGCAGATACAGCCAATACAGAAGACTTTTTAACTGCCGTTCATCCGACGTATTGCGTGATCAGTTGTGGGGAAGGAAATTCCTACGGGCATCCGAGAGCGGGTGTGTTGAATCAATTGCGGGCAATGGGAGTCAAGGTGTTCCGTACCGATGAACAGGGTACGATCGTGGCAACATCAGATGGCAGTACGATTACATGGAATGCAAGTCCTTCCGAGAGCTGGCAGGCAGGTGAACCGACGGGAAGTGCGGAAAAAAGTAAGGATAGTAAGAGTACATTAGATCAACAAAGTGGTGTTTCATATGCAAAGGACAGTACAGATGTAGAACAGGGCGATTACATTTTGAACGCCAATACAAAGAAATTTCATCGACCAACCTGTGCCAGTGTGAAACGGATGTCCGATGCCAATAAGATTGTGTCTACGGAGTCGCGAGAAACATTGATTGAGCAGGGGTATGAGCCGTGTAAGAATTGTAATCCGTAAGCAATTATAAGAATTTTTAAGAAGCTAAATGGTTGACATGTATATCTTAAGAAAGTAAAATATTTTCTGCAATAGCTTAATAAAGATAAGTGTATATGCACAAGAGGTGATTAATATGAAGAAGAAAGCATGAATGATCGGTGCAATCTTATGTGCAGGGTGTTTGTGGGGATGTGGAGATAATACAACTCCGACCACGGAAACCACACAGGAGATTACGACAACGGAGGAAGTAACAACCGAGGCTACAACGACCGAGGCAACAACAGAATCAACAACGGCAGAAGATACAGAGGCAGCTACACAGGCTGCGAGTGAGGCGGAGAGTTCCGAAACACTGCCGATCAGTGAAGCAATCAATATGACATTTGCAAGTGGAGCTGGCGGATGGTCAACAGAACTTACATTGAATCCGGATGGTTCCTTTAATGGTAATTATCATGACTCGGAAATGGGAGATACTGGCGAGGATTATCCAAATGGTAGTATGTATATTGCAACATTTACCGGACATTTTGGTGACATTAAGAAAGTAAATGATTATACGTATTCCATGACGCTTGTGGACACGAACGTTCAAGAGAAAGAGGAGCAGATAACGGATGGTATCCGCTATATTCCAAGCGACATTTATGGAATTGATGATGGAAAGACATTTTATTTCTATACAAAAGAGGCACCTGTCGCAGAGTTGTCGGAGGACTTTTTGAGTTGGAGAATGGGTGTTACAAGTGAGAAACAACAGAACTCAGATACGCTTTCCGGTTATGGATTGTATAATAAAGAAGCGGGTTGTGGATTCTATACATATGAGTAAGAGGAATCTGTTAATAGCGGATTGTTACAGAACAGGTAATGTTCTTGTGTGTTGATGTGATAAGTATATTTATGAGGAGAAAATAAAATGAGAATTGGAATATTAGGATATGGTAATTTAGGACGTGGTGTGGAATGTGCGATCAAGCAGAATCCGGATATGGAATTGGCAGCGGTATTTACAAGACGTGCACCGGAGAGTGTATCCATCTTAACAAAGGATGCCAAGGTATGTTCCGTTGCAGATGTAGAACAGTGGAAGGACAAGATCGATGTTATGATCCTTTGCGGCGGAAGTGCAACTGATCTGCCGGAGCAGACACCGAAGTATGCAGAGCTGTTCAATGTGGTAGACAGCTTTGATACGCATGCAAGAATCCCGGAGCATTTTGAGAATGTGGATGCAGCGGCAAAGAAGAATGGTCATGTTGGAATCATTTCTGTTGGCTGGGATCCGGGTATGTTCTCCTTAAATCGTCTGTATGCAAACTGTATTCTTCCGGAAGGCAAAGATTATACATTCTGGGGTAAAGGTGTCAGCCAGGGACATTCGGATGCGATCCGTCGTGTAGAGGGTGTGAAAGATGGCAAGCAGTATACGATTCCGGTTGAGTCTGCATTAGAGGCAGTAAGAAATGGAGAGAATCCGGAGCTTACAACCAGACAGAAGCACACCAGAGAATGTTTTGTTGTCTTAGAAGATGGTGCAGATGCGGCTAAGGTGGAAGAGACCATTAAGAATATGCCGAATTATTTTGCCGATTATGATACAACGGTACATTTCATCAGTGAAGAGGAATTGAAGGCAAATCACAGCGGAATCCCGCATGGTGGATTTGTGATCCGTTCCGGTCAGACAGGCTGGGAGCAGGAGAACAAGCATGTGATTGAGTACAGCCTGAAGTTGGACTCCAATCCGGAATTTACAGCCTGTGTGATCGTTGCTTATGCAAGAGCAGCTTATCGCTTACAGCAGGAAGGACAGACCGGATGTAAGACGGTGTTTGATATTGCACCGGCTTATCTTTCTGCAAAGGATGGAGCAGAGCTTCGGAAGAATCTGCTGTAATAGAATATATTTGTTCAGAAAAGATGACATATATGTAGATGAGTATACCGATCCCCCAAAGCTAGACTTGAAAATCTAACGATGGGAGATCGGGCTTTTTTATGCGGAAAGTTCCGTTTGGGCGTGCGGGAATAAAAAGTTATATTTTGTTTTGTATAGAATAATGCAAAATATCACATTGATTCCTATGAAAAAATGTAATATAATACATTAAAATACATGAATAAAATGTATAATATAATTAAGAAAGGAGTTGATCATCATAATGAAACGTAAAATAACAGTGAAATTGCAGGAATGGAAGGAACAGACGCAGGGAAGACTTCCACTACTCATTTATGGTGCAAGACAAGTCGGGAAGACATACGAGATGCAGGAATTTGGTTCAACATCTTATAAGAATATGGTGTATGTGAATTTTGAGATAGATGAGCGGATAGGTAATTACTTTGAAGCAGATATCCATGCAGATTCTATCATATCGATTTTGGAAAAATATTATCAGACAAACATTATTCCGGGAGACACGCTTGTTATTTTTGATGAGATTCAAATGTGTGAGAGAGCCTTAACATCTTTAAAATATTTTGCGGAAGAAGCACCGGAATATCATATTATGGCAGCAGGAAGCTTGTTGGGTGTTGCCTTGAACCATGAAAAGTATTCGTTTCCCGTTGGAAAAGTACAAATGTTGACTATGTATCCAATGGATTTGGAAGAGGTGTTGTGGGCAAAGGGAAAGCAATTACTTTCTGATACGATTCGTGAACATTATGAGAGTGACACTCCGTTGGATTCTATACTTCATGAGGAAGCACTACAAGAATTTTATCATTATTGTATAGTGGGTGGAATGCCGGCCGCAGTGAAAGCAGATATTGCGGTTAATAGTACAATGAATGAGACAGAGATTCGATCTATGCTTCTCAATTCATATATTGCAGATATGACGAAGTATGCGGATAAGACAAGTACAATTCGAATATATGAAGCATATGATTCACTTCCGGTTCAGTTGGCAAGGGATTCAAAGAAGTTTCAATACAAATTGATCAGATCAGGAGCAAGAGCATCCCAATATGGAGATGCCATTGACTGGTTGATTCGAGCAGGAATTGTGAATAAATGTATGAAATGTACCCAGGGATTTTATCCGATCATGGCATATCAGGATATTAGTGCATTTAAATTGTATTATAGTGACATGGGTATTATGTCTGCAAAGCTGGGTATGACATTAGAAGCATTGAGCGGTAGAGAGACGGATCATTTCCGGGGTATATTAACGGAAAATTATGTATCTACAGCATTAAAAAGTAATGGATATGACTTATACTATTGGGAATCGGATAATACGGCAGAGGTGGATTTTCTCATACAAAAAGATAGTCATGTCATCCCGATTGAATGTAAAGCAGGAAATCATGTGAAAGCCAAGAGTTTGATGGTTTATAAGGAAAAATATGAACCGGTTTACGCTATTCGTATATCGGCAAGGAATTTCGGATTAGTAAATGGAATCAAATCAGTACCATTATATAGTGTGTTCTGTATTTAAAGCTGGTAAAGCAGATTGCAGACGAAGTCTGGGGATAATAGAAATAGATAGACTGGAATTAAGAAAACAGCACGACGATCCGTTTGGGTTGCCGTGCTGTTTTTCATATCTGCAATAAGGGCAGATCTTTGTGGTCTTTACTTCTACTTCAGGCTTCTTGCCAAATGACATTGCCTTATTGAGAAAAAACTTTAGAAGTGGAAAGTATCTTTCAGTCCTACCCACAACTGGTCTTTGTCGCTTAAGTTAAGTGCGGTTCCGTCGGCTAAATGATATCCCTCACCGGAAGCAGTTCCTTTGTACTCGCCCTCAAGCTGTGGCCATTCGACACCGATCTCCGGATCGTTCCATGCAAGACCGCCCTCGTCACCCGGATGGTAGAAGTCTGTACACTTATAGCAGAATTCGGCGATATCGCTTAATACTAAAAAACCATGTGCAAAGCCTTCCGGAATGTAGAACTGTTTTTTATTCTCTTCGGTTAATTCAACACCGAACCATTTACCGTAGGTTTCTGAGTTGCTTCTAAGATCAACCGCTACATCAAATACGGAACCCTTTACGACACGCACCAACTTGCCCTGTGGGAATTCCTTCTGAAAATGAAGACCACGCAATACACCTTTTGTAGAGCAGGACTGGTTATCCTGTACGAATTCCATTGTCAGTCCGGCTTCTTCCATATCGTTCTTATTATAAGTCTCCATGAAATATCCTCTGGCATCTCCATGCACAGCAGGAGTGATTACGCATAATCCTTCAATGCCACCTGCATTTTTCTCAACTTTAATCTGTCCCATGATACCTATCTCCTTTAAAAATCAATCTCTTTCAAATAACGGCTTAACGCATCCTGCCAGGTCGGTAATGGTGTGAAGCCCTGTTCTGCTAACTTGCTCTTGTCAAGACGGCTGTTGAATGGTCTTGCTGCCTTGGATACCCCGTACTCTTCGGTTGTCACAGGAAGCACCTTCAGGCGGTCTTCGCTGTATTCGGTATGTCCAAGTTCCACTGCCTGGCGGAAGATCTCTTTTGTAAAATCATACCAGCTGATGTATCCACCTTCATTGGTTGCATGATAGAAACCATATTTGTCTGTCTGGATCATATCTACCAGCAGTCTTGCCAGATCGTAAGTATAAGTCGGAGTACCAATCTGATCATTGACTACCTTTAATTCATCATGATTCTTACCAACATTGAGCATTGTCTTGATAAAATTCTTACCGTTTGTACCAAATACCCATGCGATACGGACAATGAAAAACTTGTCCAGGCGGCTTGTGACGGCCTGTTCGCCGGCAAGCTTGGTACTGCCATAGACATTGAGTGGTGCGTAGTCGGTGCAGTCCGGTTTCCAAGGTTCCGTACCCTGACCATTGAATACATAGTCGGTTGAAATGTACATCATAGGAATCTTCAATTCACTGCATACGTTTGCAACGTTCTTCGTACCGCCAAAGTTAATGCCGCGCACTTTGTATCGATTGTCTTCGTCCTCGGCGGCATCAACAGCGGTCCATGCTGCACAGTGAATAATGGCATCCGGCTGTTCAAAAATGATACGAGCCTGTACCGCTTCGGCATCCGTCAGATCGATCGGAATATAGCGCATTGTTGTAACGGCTGTTCCATCATTGGCACCACTGTAAGTATCCGCGATGTCGCTGCCGATACCTTCTATACCGCGTTTTGCTAATTCGTTCATTACGTCGTGGCCTAACTGGCCGGCAACGCCGGTTACTAAAACTTTCATAATCTATCTATCTCCATACATTTTTTCGTAATAATTCTGGTACTCGCCGGAAATGATCGTCTCCCACCATTCCTTGTTGTCAAGATACCACTGGATCGTCTTCTTGATACCGTCTGCAAATTTGGTCTCCGGTAACCAGCCGAGTTCATTGTGGATCTTCGTTGGATCGATCGCATAACGCATATCATGACCTTTTCTGTCGGAAACGTATGTGATGAGGCTTTCCGGTTTGCCAAGCTCTTTACAAATGATCTTAACGATGTCAATGTTCTTCATCTCGTTGTGACCACCGATATTATATACTTCCCCAACGCGTCCTTTGTGGATGATCAGGTCGATTGCTTTACAATGATCTTCTACATATAACCAGTCACGCACATTTTCACCCTTACCGTATACCGGAAGAGGCTTGTCATTTAATGCATTTGCGATCATAAGTGGAATCAGCTTCTCCGGGAAATGATATGGACCGTAGTTGTTAGAACAACGGCTGATCGTTACAGGCAAACCATAAGTTCTGTGGTAAGCGAGAACTAATAAGTCGGCGCCGGCTTTTGATGAGCTGTAAGGGCTGCTTGTGTGGATCGGAGTCTCCTCTGTAAAGAAAAGATCTGGTCTGTCAAGTGGAAGATCGCCATATACCTCATCGGTAGATACCTGATGATAACGGGTAATGCCGTATTTTCTACATGCATCCATGAGTACAGCAGTTCCCTTGATGTTTGTATCAAGGAATACTTCCGGATTCTCGATGGAACGGTCAACGTGGCTCTCTGCTGCAAAGTTGACAACGATGTCCGGGTGCTCTTCTTCGAATAATTTGTAAACTGCTTCACGGTCTGTGATGCTTTCTTTTACAAAACGGAAATTCGGATTGTCCATAACCGGTGCAAGTGTGGAAAGGTTACCTGCGTAGGTTAAACAGTCTAAGCAAACGATCCGATAGTCAGGATACTTGTCTAACATGTGAAAAATAAAGTTACTTCCGATAAATCCGGCTCCGCCGGTTACAATAATTGTCATAATATAATCTCCTTTTCAATTAAAAATTAGTGTAATACGTCTAAATATTTGCCATCTAATACATCTTTCAGATACTGTCCGTACTGATTCTTCTTCAATAATTCATATACTTCTAACACATCCTCTTTGGTGATCCATCCGTTCAGGTATGCGATCTCTTCAAGGCATGCAATCTTACGGTGCTGATGGCTCTCCATGGTCTTAACGAAGTTCGTTGCTTCTACAAGACTTTCGTGTGTTCCGGTGTCTAACCAGGTGAATCCCTGACCGAGCAGCTCCACATTCAGGTTTCCCTTTTCAAGATAAATGCGGTTCAGATCCGTGATCTCTAATTCGCCACGGGCACTTGGCTTCAGATTTCTGGCATATTCTACAACCTTATTGTCATAGAAATAAAGTCCGGTTACGCAGTAGTTGCTCTTTGGATGTTCCGGTTTCTCCTCAATGGAGATTGCCTTACCTTCGGAATCAAACTCTACAATACCAAAACGCTCCGGATCATCGACATAATAACCGAATACTGTTGCGCCCTTGCCGCTTTCCGCATTCTCTACTGCTGCTTTCAAACGTTTCTTCAGACCATGTCCGGCAAAAATGTTATCGCCCAATACCATTGCAACCGTGTCGTTGCCAATGAATTCTTCTCCGATAACAAATGCCTGAGCAAGTCCGTCCGGGCTTGGCTGAACGGCATAAGATAAGGAAACACCGAATTGATGTCCATCGCCGAGAAGCTCCTTGAAACGTGGTGTATCCTGTGGAGTAGAAATGATCAATATATCACGAATGCCGGCATTCATTAAGACAGACATCGGATAATAGATCATCGGTTTGTCATAGATTGGTAATAATTGCTTCGAAGTTACCATGGTCAGTGGATAAAGGCGTGTGCCGGATCCACCTGCTAAAATAATACCTTTCATAATAATACCTCCATATTATAGATTGTATGTTGAAAAATTATGTCGTTATCTAAGGGATAACTGCATTATATAGGGTGACGCAACGTAACCTACAAGAGGTAAATTTATATTTGTTGTCAAATAATTATGTCTAAACTTTGAAAATTTTGTGAAGATTTGCTTGTATATATTTAGTCATTGTGCTAAAATTACCACTGTATATATATATAATTTTCCTAAAACAAAAGGAAGAGAGAAGGAGGAAGATAATTTATGAAGAAATTTGGACAAGCAGTGAAAACTGTAGCGGCTGCTATGGCATTCTGTTTTGTTGGTATGCTGAGTATTTCTGCAAATGCAGCATATTACCAAAAAGGTGTTACATATGTAGATCCACAAACCAACTCAAAAGGACAGTATTATTCTGTCTTGAAGCAACGTATGGCAACATACAGTGACATGACTCTTCATGTTGTATATCCAAAGGGAGAGGCATTAAGTGTATCAACAAGTAAGAAGGCATTGAGTGCAGCAATTGTATCTCAGGATCTGGAAAATCCAGGTTCGGATTCCGTGAAAATGTACGTTGCAGGACCGAATGTACCGGGTTATAACGTGAAAGAGACAGGTGCATATTATGTACCAAAAAATGCTGGTAATTATGATGATGATGATGATTTCTGGCTTATGAAAAAAGATGAGACAGGTAATTACTATATTGAGAAATTCTTTACCGGAAGTCCTTATAAGAAGATCTATCGTACACCGACCTATGTAACACAGGAGATAGAGGATGCATATACGGTTGAGGAAACATATACAAAGTATGATGGAACTACAGGAACACGTACAAAAACATATAATTTGTATAATGATGGACGTGGAAAGGGCTGGTATTATGAAAAGAATTGGGCAGCCGGACAGAATAATTACCAAAAGGTAGATGCAAGTGATTACGAGTATTCAAAGGCCGATATTCAGTTAGATTCCACAAAGAAGGGAAATTATTCCGTTAAGATCAAGGTTGGAAGCAAGACAACAACAGTTAAGGTGTATGTAACAGACAATACAACTCCGGTTTCTCAGATGAAATTAGGAAAGTCTGTTTTGCAGAAGGTAAGCAGAAAAGCAAGCAGCAAATCGATTACAGAGGCTGAACAGAGTAATTTCTATGTAAGCAGTAAAGTGAAATCCGGAAAGTTAAAGCTTTCTGCTACCAAAGGCTACAAGATTACAGGTATGGTAGTTGCATATGTGAATAAGGATGGCAAGGCTGTCTATAAGAAAGTGAAGAACGGCAAGAAGATTACATTGTCTCAGGCATTAGCATATAGAAGTACTTCTACAAGGGGATATTATAATAAGGATTCTAAGAAACGTACACAGATTTTTGTATCTTACAAAGATTCTTATACCGGATACAGTGTGACATATGCACCGGTTAAAAAGGGTGGATTAAGCAAGATCAAGAGAACAATTAAGTTCACCGGTGATTCTACGAAATACGTTGACTATTTAACATATGGCAGTGACGATTCTACCAATATTTATGCATATTAATCTGTATAGGAAAGGAGTAAGGATATGAATATGTTTAAGAAATTCAAGAACTCAGTTCTTGTAGCGGCAACAATGTTTGTACTTGGTGCAGTGGCATTTTCCGGAATCTCCGTAGATGCGGCTACCATTACAAAGAAACCGACGGTTAATTCAAAACAGACTGTTGCAATTGGAGATACCACATATGTAAACACCGTCTCTAATTTCAAGATTAACGGAAAGTCATATAAGAAATATAAGAAAAAGATAAAGGTTGTTCAGACTTATAATGATCCAAGCTATTGGACTAATGAGGGAACAAAGACGAACTATATTGATAATGAATTTATCAGCGATACGGAAAAATACAAGCAGAGTCAGGAAAATGACAAATATATCAGCGCACAAAGCTATGATATCAAATTCCTAAAAGCAGGAACCTATACAATCTCTTATGATGAATATTCAGAAGGAGATTCAAAGACCGTTGATAATGCGGATAACGTTTCCTCTACAACGACAAGTGAGTTGATTAAGACAACTTATAAGTTTACCTATAAAGTTGTTCCAACTACAAATCCGTTGAAGGTATTTGCATTAGGTAAGACAAAGTATACATATACCACAAAGAACAGCGGTAACAAAGTCAACACCAAGACAGTTATTAAGAACAAGTTCTTAAAAGGCAACAGTGGTAAGCTTTCTATGAAGGCTAGCAGCAAGAACTATGCTGTTACAAGTGCATTTGTTGTATCTTATGATGCACAGGGTAAGGTTGTTGTTACTGCATCCGGCAATGGCAAGAAAGTAAACTATGGTAAATACAAGAAACAGGGTCAGAGCGTATATGCAAAGACCAAAGTGGATGCAAATGGTAACGTAATCTATAAGAAAGACGCAGCAGGTAAGGATACATATGATGTAGATTATGATGTTGTAACAACCGGCAAGTATGCGTCTAAGTATAAACCAACTACAGTTTATTATGGATACAGAGACAAATTTACCGGAGCTTCTGTAACCTTTTCTGTTTACAACAAGACTGTATATGTTCGAGAAAAAGATGACAAGAATCAGGCTTATTATGTGAAAGATGCAGAAGGCAAACCCGTTAAGGACGCAGATGGTCGTTTGCAGTATGCAACCAAAGCTGTTACTGCAACCGTTATTAAAAAGGTTTATAAGGAAAGAGGCAAATTAGACAGTGCTTATAACACCTATGATGTTGTTAGTGAATGTGTAGTTCTTCCGGGACAGGATGATTTATATGAAAGCGAGACATACTATTTAGATGAGAAATCTGCTAAACGTGCTGAGAATAGAATGTATAGTGGTAATTGGGCTGTTGTGTCAAAAGCAGGTATTGCAAAATATCAGTATATAACAATGGCTAATGGTTGTATTGAGAAATATGATAATCCGGTATATTACAGAAGATTGTATAATGCGAAATATGCAGGTTCATGGCAGCCGGTGGATATTAACGATAATTATAGCCATGACTCTAGTGCTTCAGACTTTACAATTGATCCGGCAACAGGAAACAAAACTGTAACAGCTAAGTACCGTTGGGTAGAGTCAACAGATAATCAGGGTAAGAAAACAGAGATTGTTGATCTGCATAAGGTTTCTTTATCTAGCAGATGCTATAATGTTTATGACCTTTACAAGAAATAATTCATTGATTCTCGAATAGAGATAGGATGACTCCCCCGGTGGTGATCAGTATAAGATCATCATCGGGGGAGTTTTGTTATTTATCACACACAAATATTCCGGCATTTTTTGTAATGGAAAAGCCTTTGTCTTTTTGGGTTTTCTTTGTTACAAATGCGTGAAAGTCCTTGTATCGGTCTAAGATATATTGGTTTTGGTTGCCATGGCAGGACAGGATATACTCAATCAAAGGTTCTGCTTCGGTAACTAATAAACCATCTTCATAAATGTGCATTTGAATATGTGAGAAATAAGGTGCAAGCAGCGAAGCACCATTTTCCAGACCAAAGCGTTCATAGAGTTTGTCGGCAGATAATGTAATCTGCGGGTTGAATTTCTGCACCAGATCGGTGATCTCCTGCATGTGTGAGGCTCCATATGTGCTGCAAATAAATTGACCACCCGGTTTCAACACGCGCCGGATTTCATCTAATACCATAGGCAGGTCCTTACAATAGAAGAGAACATGGTTTGCAATGATCCGGTCAAATGTATTGTTTTCGTAAGGAATGGTATGACAATCAAAAGCATTGAACCGGAAACGTGCAGGGGTTGTAACAGTTACGTTCTGCTCCAGAGAAGATATCTCACGCCGTGTGTCACGGAGCATACCTTCTGAAATATCATTTAAAATGATAGAACAATGTTGTGGTATCTTAGAAAAATTCTCCTTCCACAGGGCACCATTGCCGCACCCCAATTCTAAAATGTGCATGGAATCGGTTATATGGCACTGTTCGTAGATCCACGGAAACCATCCCTGCTTATTGATCGTATAAAGTTTGTGCAGACGGATTCTGGCGGATATATTGGTTGCGTTCTGATATTGGGCTTTCAGTGTATTTTCCATACCGGTCAGATGAATCAGATTAAGCATCTGACTCCAATTAATCTCCTGATTGTTATCAATGGCATCGGTAGTGTCTTCGATTGCTCTGGCAACCAACTGCATTTGTTCAATGCGGTCTTTGACAAGTTTGAGCTGCAAATTCAAGGAATTGCGCAACATATGGTAGTCCGGATCGCCAATCGTCATATCGCGGATGTCATCTAAGGAAAATCCCAGATATTTTAATAGAAGAATCTGCTGCAAACGGGCAAAATCCTCGTCGGTGTAGAATCGGGCACCGGAATCATTCACATAGGATGGTTTTAATATATTCTGTTTGTCGTAGTAGCGTATCGTCCGGACGGTGATGTGCGCCATCTTGGCAAATTCACCGGATGTATAATAGCCTGGAAGTTTCATATTGGTATTCCTCACATAATGGTAAATAAAAGCTGCGTTAAAATCATTTTGTTAGCTTAAGGTATAGTATAGCATGAAATAGATTGAATTTATAGAAAGAATATGATGAAAGAGAGATACAAAGTATGTGAAGAATCTGAATAGCATATTGTATGATATATTAAGGTATTGTAGAATACAAAAGGTTATGCTATAATGCCATTGATTTTATAAAACGATTCTAAGTTCTGTCGCATATGCCGACAGCTAAGAGGGAAACAGGTGTGAGTCCTGTACAGTCGTGCTACTGTAAATGTGTAGTTTTACTCCATATCCATTGCAGAATTGTGAGAAGGCGGAGGCAAGACGTTACTGCATAAGTCAGGAGACCTGCTTAGAGTTACTTCCATTTTCACACGTAATTGTAAATGGCAGATATACTAATTTCTGTGAATACAATGGGTGAATTGTATTCTTTTTTCGTTTTATGAAAGCAAATTATCCTTTGATTTGCGTTTCATCTAAGCCGAAGGTGTATTAAAGTTGGCTTTCTATGTGCGCTTTCCATATATGATTACAATAACAAATACTTAGGAGGACTAATAATGAAAAGTTGGTTTAAGAAACAAATGGCAGTTTTGTTGACATTGGTTCTGGCTTTTTCTGTTACCATTCCGGTATCAGCAGAAGGTACAGATGAGAGTGTACAGACTGTAACAGTAACATTGTCAGGACAGGCGGAGGGAGCATTTCTTTTTGCGCCGGGGGAATATACAATTTCTTCAAATGAGGCAGAGAAGTTTGGATATAAGGATGCCGAAGGCGGCGTTACAACGTTAGATGTGCTTGTATATGCACATGAGATAGCTATTGGAAAAGAATTTACAAAAGAGACAAAAGAGGATTATTTGCAAGTAGCTGATTCAGGATGGATTTTATTAGCATTTGGTGGACTTTGTCAATCAGCCGGATTTAAAGTAAATGATATTTTGCCATATGATAGTGAAAGTGATTATAATGAATCATATGGTTATACTGGGTTCATGGTTAATCAGGCAATTATCCATGATGGCGATGATGTTGTTTTTTTCTCGTATAGTAGTGCATATGATGATCTTTGTACTTGGTTTGAAAAGGACGGAGAAAAGGTTACAAATTTGAAGCTGGAAGAGAATAGTGCACAGCAGATTCAGCTTAAAGGATATTCGTATATGCAAAATGGTTCTAAGAAAGAGGAAGATATCAAGGCAAATACGAATGGTATTAAAGATGCACAACTTACATTAACGAAGGCTGGAACGATGGAAAGTAAGGCAGTTGAAGCCGTTGTTACAGATGAAAATGGGAATGTGGTTCTTTCTGGATTGACAAAAGGAGAATATTATTTATCTGCATATGTTACTACAGGTAATGGAGCAACTCCAATTATTATGCCAATTTGTAAATTGCAGGTTGTGAGCATTAAAGATAATATTGCAGCAACTTATACACAGACAACAGACCCCTGGACAATTATAGATATGTCGGCATATGGTCAGCAGGATAAGTTAGTTAATGAGGATAAGTATATTGCCTCTGCAAAAGAAATAATAACAAACACTGAAAAGACCGTGACCGATAAAGAAAAGGCAATTATTGCTTTAAGTGGTTTAGGATATGATGTGAGTAATTTAGATATTGATGGTGAAAAGGTAAATGCAATTTCAAAGTTACTTGAAAATAAAATAACTAATGCTTCTGTATATGCATATGCATATGGATTGAATGCTGTGGATTCTGGTAAATATTGTATTCCAAGCAATGCATATTACGGCCGGGAGCAGTTAGTAAAGAATATATTAGAGTTGCAGACCGTTGATAAGGGTTGGACATGGTCATCAGATTTAACTAAACAGGATACTGACACAACCGGCATGGTTCTTCCGGCATTAGCTCCATATTATCTTGCAGATAACGCAGAAGAGGCAGAACTGACAGAAGCAACCTATAAGAATGTAAAAACAGCAGTGAATGCAGCAGTTGATATGTTATCTACAAAACAGGGAAGTAATGGTTCTTATGGAAGTGCGAATACAGATGCAATGGTAATTGTGGCACTTTCTAGTCTGGGCATTGATGCGAATAAGGATTCCCGTTTTGTAAAAGAGGGAAATGGTTTATATGATGGAATGCTTCAGTATATGATGAAAGATTATTCCGGTTTTTGGTATGGTACGAATAAAAAGGTTAATGATTTGGCTACAGAACAGGCATTCCGTGCATTGGTTGCATATTCTAAGATGAAAGAGAGCGGAAAGCCATATAATGTATATGATTTTTCAGATCCTTCTGTATCAAGAGTAAAATTAAATGTGAACAGTAAGGAAATGACAGTTGACGATACATTTACATTACAGACCCAGGTATTACCGGAGATTGCAACAAACAAAGAGGTAACTTATGAGACGTCGGATGCAACGGTAGCAGAAGTTTCAGAAAAGGGTGTTGTTACAGCAAAGAAGGCAGGAACGGCAACAATTAAAGTTATTTCTAAGGAAGACAACACAAGAACAGCAACCTGCGAAATCGTAGTGAAGGATAAGAAGGTTGAGCCGACTCCAACTCCTGACGATAAGAAGGATGATAAGACCGAGGTGACAACCGAGGCAACTACGGAAGCTACGACTGAGACTACGACAGAAGCACCTGCCAAGGTAAATTACAGTAAGATTCCGTTACAGACAGGTAAGAAAACCAATGTGATCCAGATCAATGGCGGAAAGACCAAGATTAAGAAAGCTACAGTAAGCAATAAGAAGATTGTTTCGGTTACTGTTAAGAATGGAAAGTTACAGATCAAGGCAAAGAAGAAGGGTAAGGCAGTTATTACCATTACCGATGAGAATGGTCAGGTATCCAAAGTAACAGTTGAGGTTAAGAAATCGGTACCACTTAAGAAGTTATCTTTAAATAAGAAGAAAGTAACATTAAAAGTGAACCAGAAGGAGAAACTCGTTGTTACAAAGAATCCGGTAACGGCTGTTACGAAACTGAAATGGTCGACAAGTGACAAGAAGATTGCTACTGTTGATCAGAACGGAAAAGTAAAGGCAAAGAAAAAAGGAAAAGTAACGATTACGGTAAAGGCATCAAATGGTAAGAAAGCCAGATGTAAAGTAACAGTTAAATAATCATAACTGGAAAGGTTGCCAGGTTATAGGATAGATTTGGCAGCCTTTCTTGTATTAGAAAATGTTGGATGATTTTGTATAGTATCCGTACAAGGTGACGGGGAAGAAAGGAAGAAGAATGAGACAAGAAAAGAAAAGAGTGTTCTCCTGGTTGATGATGCTTGCGATGGTATTTAGTTTCATTTTGCCGGGGAATCAGTTTAATGTACAGGCAGAAGATATACTTACTGTAAATGCAGATGGCTATTATGAGTTAGGCAGTGCAGATGATATGTTGGCATTTGCACAGAAGGTAAATGCAGGAGAAAAGGAATTAAATGCCGTACTTACGAATGATATTGATATGGCAGGAAAGACTTGGACTCCTATTACAGAATATGCAGGTACTTTTGATGGTCAGAATCATAAGATCAAGAATCTTACTTTTGACTCAACGGATCAAAATCAAGGTATTTTTGGAACCAATATCGGAACGATTGAGAATATTGCTGATATTACCGGAACTTATACGGAAAATCATGCGAATATCGGGGGACTTACAGCAATTAATAAAGGAAAAGTTGTTAATTGTCATAGTAGTGTGAAGATTATCTGTAATAAGAATGGAGGTTATGTTGGCGGAGTAGTAGGATATAATATAACAGATACTGCACTTGTAGAGAAATGTTCGTTTGAGGGAACCATTACGATTCCGGCAGACAGTACAGTATCTAGTGCATATATAGGCGGTGTTGTAGGGCGTCAACGGACGGGAAAACCATATATCATTGGATGCGTGAATCGTGGAACGATAATGAATGAGAATTCAAAATGGATGTATATAGGTGGTATTGCAGGATATGCAGATGGTGGGAATATCTGGTTCTCTTATAACGAGGGAACTTTACAGGCGGCTTCAACCGAAACCTATATTAGTGGTATTGCGTATAGCGCAAAGCCGTATAATTGTTATTCGGTGGGAACATTGAAAGGTGGAAAATGTTATCAAATCGCACCATTATTTGGAACAAATAACTATTATTTATCAGATGCTGAGGAACAAGGTGCACGGACAGATGAGGAATTCAAAAAGAATTCTATGGTCAATGCGTTGAATGCATTAACTACATCTATGAAGAGTCTTGTTCCGGCGGATTGCATGTTTGAGCAATCGAATGGTTACCCTGCATTAGTATGGGAAGGAAAAGGTATAGAGGTAACTCCTGTTGCAGTAAAGAGTGCGACAATTAGTGGTGATGCATTGTCTGGTGTTACATTAGCAGCTGCTATTACAGGTGAGAATGATAAAGAACCAACGAGTGTCAGTTATCAGTGGCAGGTATCGAGTGAAGAAGGTTATGAGGATATTGCAGATGCGGTATATCCAACATTTGCGTTGCCGGATACAGAAGCATATGTGGGAAAACAGCTTCGTGTTGTAGTAACAGGTGGAAATGATTCCAAGGTGGTATCTGAACCAACATCGGTAATTGGTAAGTCAGATAAGCTTCGTGTAACAGAAGATAAAGCAGAACTGCAATCATTTGCTTCACCAATTCTGGAAAACTGTCAACTTACATTGCCGGATTACGGAAGTAATGGATCTACTATTACATGGGAAAGTAATAAGCCGGAAGTTATCTCTAACGAAGGAAACGTAATATTGCCTGCAGCAGATAAGGTATCTGTGAGTTTAAAAGCGACAATCACTTATAATGAGACAACAGATACAAAAACATTTTCTGTACAGGTGCAGTCCGTAGATTATCAGGATGCATTGGCAGATAGTAATGCAATAGAATTTGCATCAAAGACGATCTATGAAGCACAGACATTGGATTTGCCAATAAAAGGTAAAAATGGAAGTGAAATTACATGGACGAGTAATAAGACAGATTATATTACCAATGAAGGAGTAGTTACATTACCGGCAACAGGAACACAGAGCGTTAAACTAACAGCTACCATTACAAAAAATGAAACCAATGTTACGAATACATTCTGGCTAACTGTATATTCTACGGATAAGGGAAATGTTACTCGGGATAAAGACGAGTTATCAATTCAGACAGATGTTAGAGAGGCTGGCAAGATAGAACTTCCGACACAGGGTAAGCATGGCAGTACGATCACATGGACAAGTAATAATGAAGATGTGATTGCAAATGATGGAACGATAACACTTCCGGAAAGTGGTGTTGTTTCCGTTACTTTGAAAGCATCTATTGTGTCAAATGAAACAACTGCTACGAAAAGTTTTACAGTCAAAGTATGCTCAAAGGAATCTCAGACCAAACAGGTCAATGTAACATTTACACTAGTGGGTGATGATGTGCATGGAGCTAATCCACATAAGGCATTTTATAAGTGGATTGACGGATATAAAACATCTTATACAGAAGCGGATCAAAAGACAGCATTAAATTTAATTGATGATGCTTTTAATGAGTATGGATTCCAGCGTACAGGTAGTAATTCTTATCTGACCGGGGTCATCACACCGGATGGAGTAACTCTTGCACAGTTTATGAATGGATCAGGTTCCGGCTGGATGTACATGGTAAATGGAAAAACTCCGAATTTTGGAATGTTCGGGTATAAGCTTTCGGACGGAGACGAAGTTAAATTATATTATGTGCACAGTTATCAGGAAGTAAATGCAGATCCGATTGATACTCCGGTACAGACGATCACGTTAGATACAACAGAAAAGGTATTAACTATTGAAAAACAATTACAACTCTCTGCCACCGTTAAACCATCCTACGCAGCAAATAAAAATATTGTCTGGACATCCTCAAATGAGAAGGTTGCTACAGTTGATGAGAATGGTATTGTAACAGCGAAAGCGAATGGTAAGGCGGTCATTTCTGCGACTGCACAGGATGGAAATGGAGCGAAAGCCGAATGTACGGTAGAAGTTCAGAATCCTTTAGAACCGGTAATTCAGTATCTCCGTAATACTGCTGTAACAGAACCTACTGTTGGTTCTACAGGTGGTGAATGGGCTGTATTATCACTGGCAAGACATAATGTGAAGGATGTTGCGTGGTATCACCATTATTATGATCAGGTAGTGAATAAAATAAAAGGTAAGGGAAATAAGCTCAGTAATACCAAATCAACAGACAATTCCAGAGTGGTGATTGCATTAACAGCAATTGGTGCGGATCCTACAAACATAAATGGAGAGAATCTGTTGCAGCCATTAGCGGATTATGATTATGTGGTAAAACAGGGTATCAATGGTGCAACATATGCATTGATCGCATTAGATACTGCAAATTATAGCATTCCACAGGTGAATGGTGTAGATGAGGTAACAACAAGAGAAAAATTGATTCAGTTCATCTTAGGTAGAGAGATTAAGGATGGCGGCTGGGCCTTTGGAGAAGTTGATGAGAGTACGACACCGGATGTTGACATGACGGCGATGGTTATTCAGGCTTTAGCACCGTACTATAAAACAGATGAAAAAGTAAGAGAAAGTGTTGACCGCGGAATTCAGGTTCTATCTGATTTGCAGGGAGACAATGGCGGCTATGCTAAGACAAGTATAGGAACAAGTGACACTGATCGGTCGAGTGAGTCGATCGCACAGGTAATCTGCGCATTATCCGCATTGGGAATTGATGCACAGTCGGACGAACGTTTTATTAAGAATGATCATTCTTTATTAGAAGCATTCCTTACATTTTATGATGATAAGACCGGCGGATTCAAACATCAACAGACAAATGAGGAGCCTGATTTAATGGCATCAGAGCAGGCTGCCTACACATTGGTAGCATATGATCGTTTGCAGAATGGACAAAGTGGCCTGTATGAGATGTCAGATGCACAATGCATGTATATTTGTGCAGATAACGAGCATAAATGGGATTCCGGAAAAGTGACAAAACCGGCTACAGAGCTTGAAAAGGGAATCAGGACATTTACATGTACGGTATGTGGAACAACAAAGGAAGAAGAGATTCCACAGGTTGTGAAGAAGGATGATCCGACCGAGGCAACCACAGAAGTAACTACCGAGGCTACAACAGAAGCACCTGCCAAGGTGAATTACAGCAAGATTCCGTTACAGACAGGTAAGAAAACCAATGTGATCCAGATTAATGGAGGAAAGACCAAGATTAAGAAAGCCAAGGTAAATAATAAGAAGATTGTTTCGGTTACTGTTAAGAATGGAAAGCTACAGATCAAGGCAAAGAAGAAGGGTAAGGCAGTTATCACCATTACCGATGAGAATGGTCGGGTATCCAAAGTAACAGTTGAGGTTAAGAAATCTGTTCCACTTAAGAAGTTATCTTTGAATAAGAAGAAGGTAACATTAAAAGTGAACCAGAAGGAAAAACTCGTTGTTACAAAGAATCCGGTAACGGCTGTTACGAAACTGAAATGGTCGACAAGTGACAAGAAGATTGCTACCGTTGATCAGAACGGAAAAGTAAAGGCAAAGAAAAAAGGAAAAGTAACGATTACAGTAAAGGCATCAAATGGTAAGAAAGCCAGATGTAAAGTAACAGTAAAATAATCTGAATTTTAAGGGGCTGCTAAGTTGTTCGATTTAGCAGCCCATGTTATACTGAGGAAAGATTTGTATAGGATAGGAAGAAGGTGATCTCATGAAATGGAAGAAAATTGCGGGTGCCCTGTTTGTTGCAATCCTTTTGGTATTTGCATTCTGGTATGGTGGAAATGGAATTGATAACCGGGGCTTTTCAATCGAAACGACAGAAAATACAGGGATATCAGACAATGTTCCGGAATCCAACACTTCCAATACAGCCGGGGTACAGAGCGGACAGAAGTCACAGAATACTGCATCCGGGCAATCTGCGGACAAGAAAGAGAAAAAGGGGAATATCTTCCAACAATTGTTCATGAAGATCAGTCATAAGGGATCTTCCAGTACATCGCAGAATGGACAGAATAGCCGTAAAGCGCAGAAAAATGCACAAAAAGCGGTTAAGAAAGCTTCAAAAGACAAGAAAAATACAAAGCAGACTTCGAAGTCGAATAGCAATCAGAACGCGGCAACATCGGGTGGCAGGGATTTGGCAACAGCAACCAAGGCTTCCACACAGACGGATTCGTCCAAAGAAGATCAGACGCGGCAGGCAACAGCAGAGAAACCGACAACGGAAAAGACAACAGAGAATACGGCTGATATGATAAGCTGTACGATCAGTATATCCTGTAGTACGTTGTTGAATAATATGGACAAGTTAGCAGAGAAGAAACATTCTCTTGTTCCCCAAGACGGATATCTGTTAGCAGCCACTACGGTTAAGGTGAAAAAGGGAGGCACTGTGTTTGATGTGCTGCAAAAAGTAACAAAAGATAATAATATTCAGCTAGAATTTAACTATACACCGGCATATAAGAATTATTATATCGAAGGAATTGGAAATTTATATGAGTTTGATGGTGGAGAATTGTCCGGCTGGATGTATTGTGTAAATGGAACATTTCCGGGAGTAGGATGTTCTTCCTATAAGGTGAAGAATGGGGATGAGATCCGCTGGGTATACACCTGCAATCTGGGTAAGGATGTCGGAGGATATTTCAAAGAGTAGGAGGTCGCACATGAACCGTTTGCATCCGGTGGTCAATTTCATATATTTTGCAGTTGTACTCGGATGTAGTATGATGTTGATGCATCCGGTATGTCTGGCAATCAGTTTTGTGGCAGCGTTTTGCTATACGATTCAGATGTTTGGATATCGCAATGCACGGAAGGGATTGGGCGGCATGGCAGGCGTGATGGTAGTAGCAGCAATATTGAATCCTGCATTTAGTCATCAGGGAGTGACGACAATCTGCTATCTTCCAGGTGGCAATGCACTGACATTAGAATCCATCTGTTATGGAATTGCGGCAGCGTTTATGCTGGGGGCAACTCTGATGTGGTTTCGGTGTATCAGTGAGATATTAACTGCGGATAAGATTGTGTATCTGTTTGGAAAAGTGTTTCCTGTTCTTTCCATGATCCTTTCGATGGTGCTTGGATTTATTCCCAAAATGCAGAGAAAGCTAAAGGAGATCCGGTGTACGGAGAGTGTAAGAGAAAAAGGATGGACGCAGGAAGACTATCCGGAAAAAGGCTGGATCAGAACGGAGATACATCTCGTTCATAGGGGGATTCAGAATGTGTCGTTGTTGATCACCTGGGCACTTCAGGATTCCGTTGATATGGCGGACAGCATGAAAGGGCGGGGATATGGGTTGCCGGGCAGAACGGCATATACAACATTTCGATTTACAAAGTGGGATCGGATGGTATTGTCGGGGATTCTGGTAATGTTTGTATATATTGTGATCGGTGGGCTACAGGGCGGCTTGGAATGGGAATATTATCCGGTGACAGGCGGCAGAGGAATGAATCTTTATTCCGTGAGTTTGTATGTGGTGTATGGATTGATGTGTTTTCTTCCGGTCGGCATAGAACTTAGGGAGAGACTAACGTATTCGCAGGGACGTGTAAGAGCCTGATGTATATAAGGAGTTTTGTATGGAGCAGATTCGAATCGAACATCTGACATTTTCATATAGAAAGGGAGATATTTTCAGTTTAAATGATATCTCAACCGTGGTGGACAAGGGACAATTTGTGCTGATCATTGGGGAATCCGGATGCGGTAAGACAACATTGCTGCGGCACTTGAAAGTGGACTATCTTCCGGCGGGTGTGCGAAGTGAGAATACACGCATATATTTAAATGGCACAAGAATTGAGCAATTATCGCAGCGGGAGAGTGCAGGAATTGTTGGATATGTACGGCAGAATCCGGAGTCTGCACAGGTGATGGATCGTGTATGGCATGAATTGGCATTTGGATTGGAAAGTCTCGGATATACACAGGAAGTAATGCAGCGAAAAGTTGCGGAGATGGTCGCATTTTTTGGATTAGAGGGAATCTATGAGGAGAAATTATGTAATCTGTCCGGCGGACAGAAACAATTGGTCAATCTGGCAGCAGTTATGGTGATGGAACCGGAAGTGCTGGTATTGGATGAACCGACCAGCCAGCTGGATCCGGTTGCGGCTGCCGAATTCTTTCATATCGTAGAACGTATCCACCGGGAACTCGGAACAACGATCATTATGACGGAACATCGATTAGAGGATGTATATTCGATGTGTGACCGTGTCTGGCTGATGAGCGATGGACGAGTAGAATGTGAGGGCACACCTGAGCAGATTGCAACGTATTTGTCAGATCGCAAACATGTAATGTATAGTGCGCTGCCATCCGCTGCCAGAATTTATCTACAGTTAAGAAATGGAACAGATGTACCGTTGACTGTCCGGGAAGGAAGAATCCGGCTTGAGCAGATACTTGCGGAATCTGGGAGGAATATGCAAAGTCCTGACGCAACTGCGGATACGGCACAGAAAATGCAGAGCGCATTTTGTGCGGATGAATTATGGTTCCGGTATGAACGTCAGGGAAAAGATATTCTAAAGGCATGCAGTTTTTCTCCGGAAAAGGGCAGTGTCACAGCTATTATGGGCGGAAATGGAACCGGTAAATCTACATTGCTTCATGTGCTGGCAGGACATTATGAGGCTTTGCGGGGCAGGATCCGAAAACAGACAGGAACAGTAGCAATGCTTCCGCAGAATCCGCAGACATTGTTTGCACAGGATACGGTGTGGGAAGAGTTGTGTGTCAGTGCAGGTCTGGCAAAGCAATTTTGCAACACGGAAAGTCCGGTCTTGCAGGATGTGATCCGGGAATGGGATTTGCAGTCAATATTAGAGCAGCATCCATTTGACCTGTCAGGTGGGCAGATGCAGAAATTAGGAATTGCAAAACTGATGCTTGCAGATTATGACATTTTATTATTGGACGAACCGGGAAAAGGCATGGATCATGGAGCAAAATGTGAGATGGGGCGGAAGCTGCAACGTCTGGCGGCACAAGGCAAAACAATTGTGCTGGTAAGTCATGATGTGGAGTTTTGTGCAAAATATACGCAGTGGTGTGGATTGTTTTTTGACGGGCATATTGTGTCGATGATGGATACCAGATCATTTTTCCTGCAAAATGTGTTCTATACAACAGCAGTTGTACGAATGTGCCGTAATCTGATCGATAATGTGGTGACAGTGGAAGAGGTAGAGCAATATTTTGGAAAAGATGAGGATCCGGTAGAGCCGGAAGATAACAATATGCCGAAAGACATAGATGATAAGAGCGGAACTTCATCAGAGAACGGAGATTGCACGCAACAGAAAGCGGTAAGCAATCCGGACAAGCAATCCGACTGTCAGACGGGACAGAAACCATCAAAGTGGTATCGTATTCTTCCGGCATTTATTTTCTGCTGTATGATGCCAATGACCATCTATGTGGGACATACCATCCTGCAACAGCGAAAATATTATTTTATTTCACTGGTGCTGTTGATGGAGGCTTTGGGAGCATTTTTTGTGTCGTATGAGAGAAAGAAACCACAGCTTCGGGAAATGATGGTGATTGCAGTTATGACAGCGATTACCGTTGTGGGAAGAGCGGCATTTTATATGGTGCCGAATGTAAAACCGATGGCGGCACTTACTATGTTGTCGGGAATCGGACTTGGTGGAGAAGCCGGTTTTCTGGTGGGTGCACTTTCTATGCTGGTGTCGAATATATTTTTTGGCCAGGGCCCATGGACGCCATGGCAGATGTTTGCGATGGGGTTATTGGGCTGGCTTGCGGGACTGATATTTTACCGCAAACGGTCGTATGATTGGAAAAGGGTAGTCGGGATCAGTGTATTTGGTTTTGTGACGGTATTTCTTATCTATGGAGGAATTATGAATCCGGCATCGGTATTGATGTATCAGGAGCATGTGAATGGGAATATGATTCTTTCTGCATATGCGATGGGAGTTCCGTTTGATCTGCTTCATGCAGGCGGAACGTTCGTGTTTTTGTTGATCGGAACGAGACCGGTTCTGAAGAAATTATATCGTATTCATTTGTGATAAGGTTGACGGAAAGGGGAGAAATACAATATGACACTGCAGCAACTGAAATATGCGATCACAGTGGCGGAAACCGGAACGATTACAGAGGCGGCAAATCGGCTCTACATTTCGCAGCCAAGTCTCACGAACGCCATTCATGAGTTAGAAAAAGAAATGAACATCGTGATCTTTCGCCGGACCAACAAGGGAATCAATATCTCTAAGGAAGGGGAGGATTTTCTCGGTTATGCAAGGCAGGTATTGGAACAGGCGGCAATCTTAGAGGACAAGTATAAGAGTGGACAGGGCGGAAAGAAGCAGTTCTGTGTATCGACACAGCATTATTCGTTTGCGGTTAATGCATTTGTAGATCTGATCAAACAGTATGGACAGGACGAATATGATTTTAGCTTACGGGAGACGCAGACGTATGAGATCATAGAGGATGTAGCAAGGATGCGGAGTGAGGTCGGCATTTTGTTTTTAAATGATTTCAATGAGACGGTAATACATAAAATCCTGAAATCGCACGATCTGGAATTTCATTCATTGTTTGTTGCCAGACCACATGTATTTATCAGTCGGAAACATCCGCTCGCAGGCAGGGATGTTATCACGAATGAGGAATTGGAACAGTATCCGTATCTGTCTTTTGAACAGGGTGAGCATAATTCCTTTTATTTTTCGGAAGAGATTTTTTCGGCAGTGGAGCGTAAGAAGAATATTCGTGTCAGAGACCGTGCAACTTTATTTAATCTGTTGATCGGGTTAAATGGATATACAGTGTGCAGTGGCGTAATTGATAAGAAGTTAAATGGCAAGGATATTATTGCGGTTCCGTTAGCAGACGAGAGTGATATGCGGATCGGTTATATTGTACACCGGAAAGGTGTGATGAGCCGGTTAGGACAGACGTATCTGGATTCGTTGAAGAAGTATTTAAAGTAGAATAAATAGATGGAAAGATTGACAGACAGTCTGGTGCGACAGTTTATCTATAGTTTGAAACTATGGATAAGCTGTTTTTTATGTATTATTCAATATGCATATTTTCTCCTATAATGGTATCTATAATGAATAACGTCGAAGGAGGATATGATGAAAACAGCAGTGATCGGTTTCCCCAGAGTGGGAACATTAAGGGAATTGAAATTTGCAAGCGAGCGGTATTTTAGAAAAGAGGTTACACGGGAGGAGCTTTTACAAACTGCAAGGGAATTGCGTAAAAGACATTGGGAAGTACAGAAACAGGCAGGGATTGATTATATTTCCAGTAATGATTTCTCATTTTACGATATTACATTAGATACCGCAGTGTTATTAGGGATTGTACCGGAAAGATACCGGAAACTGAAACTTTCCACATTGGATACTTATTTTGCCATGGCAAGAGGATACCAGGGGGAATCTGGGGACGTAAAGGCATTGGCAATGAAGAAGTGGTTTAATACGAATTATCATTATATTGTTCCGGAAGTGGAAGATGATATGATAATGGAATTGTCGGGAGATAAACTGTTTGCAGAATATAAAGAGGCGAAGGCATTGGGAATCGAGACAAAACCAATTGTGGTCGGACCATATACAATGTTGAAGCTTTGCAGATATACCGGAAGCAAAAAGGCAGCGGATTTTACAGATGCATTTGTAAATGTATACAAGCAGATCATTGAAAAATGTGAAACACAGGGTGCACTTTGGTTGCAGATCGAGGAACCTGCATTGGTTCAGGATATGTCGAAGGAAGATATTGCATTATTTCATAAAATATATGATGCGTTATTATCGGTATCGGATTCCTGTAAGATATTACTTCAAACGTACTTTGGTGATGTGAGAGATATTTATAAAGATCTGATTACAATGCCATTTGCGGGAATTGGTCTGGATTTTTTAGAGGGAAAGAAGACAGCGGCGTTAGTGGAGGAGTATGGATATCCTACGGACAAGATATTGTTTGCCGGATTAGTAAATGGAAAGAATATATGGAAGAATCATTACGACCGTACTTTGAAGGTGATCCGCAATCTGCGTGAAAAGGATATTAACGTAGTGTTATCTACTTCCTGTTCTTTGCTGCATGTTCCGTATACATTGCAGCATGAGAGTAAACTTGTCAAGGAATATCTGGAACACTTTGCATTTGCGGAAGAGAAATTGACGGAATTAAAAGATTTAGGCAAGTTAGCGGACTGCAAGGACTACACAAAAGAGGTTGAATATCAGAAGAATTATGTATTATTTGAACAGGATCGGAACTGTAATAACGAAGCAGTAAAATCAAGACTTGCAAAGGTTACGGAGAAAGACTATGTAAGACTGCCGGAACGAAAAGAACGCCAGAAGTTACAAAAGAAGGAGTTTGGACTGCCGGAATTGCCGACGACTACGATTGGATCATTTCCGCAGACAAAGGATGTAAAGGCAAACCGGTCGGCATATCGTAAGGGAGAGATTACACAGGAAGAATATGTTGCATTCAATAAGAAAAAGATTGCAGAATGTATTAAGAAACAGGAAGAGATCGGATTAGATGTTTTAGTACATGGAGAGTATGAACGAAATGACATGGTGGAATATTTTGGTGAGGCATTAGGTGGATTTTTATTTACAGAAAAAGCCTGGGTACAATCTTATGGAACAAGATGTGTAAAACCACCGATCATTTGGGGTGATGTGTATCGCGAGAAACCAATGACGGTAGAATGGTCGACCTATGCACAGGCACAGACCGATCACATTGTAAAAGGAATGTTGACCGGACCGGTTACGATTCTCAACTGGTCATTCCCGAGAGAGGATATCTCAATCCGTGAATCCATTTCACAGATTGCATTGGCAATTCGGGATGAAGTATTGGATCTTGAGGCAAATGGTATTCGTATGATACAGATAGATGAGGCGGCACTTCGGGAGAAACTCCCGCTTCGCAGATCGGATTGGAATACGGAATATCTTGATTTCGCAATTCCTGCATTCCGCCTGACACACAGTGGTGTGAAGCCGGAGACACAGATACATACGCATATGTGTTACAGCGAATTTACGGATATTATTCCGGCGATTGATGACATGGATGCAGATGTGATTACCTTTGAAGCGTCCCGTTCGGATCTGCAGATCTTAGATGCATTGCGGGAGAATCATTTTGAAACGGAAGTTGGACCGGGTGTGTATGATATTCATTCACCGCGTGTGCCTTCCGTGGAGGAGATTATAAAGGCATTGCAGATCATGCTGACAAAGATTGATCGTGAGAAATTGTGGGTGAATCCGGATTGTGGATTGAAAACCAGAGGAATTCCGGAGACAGAGGCGAGCCTGATCAATATGGTAGAAGCAGCCAAGAAGGTACGGTGTGAATAAAGAATTGTTTAGTGTGTAAAGAAAACAGACGCATGAGAAGTGAGAACTCATGCGTTTTTCTTCTATGGTCGGTTGTTTAGAATTTATTTAGCAATTGTTTACAAAAAGAGGAGTTGCCAAGGAAGTATAAAAAGGTATAAAATGTTTTCTAGTAAAATGGCAATCAGACAGGAGGATAATTATGGAACCGGTGAAACGTTTGAAAAGAGAGTTGCGCGCAAAAGGTACAGTGATTAATCTATATAAAGATACGGTAGAAGTGAATGGCAATATTGCCGAGTGGGATTACATTCATCATGATGGTGCGGCTGCCGTAGTGGCAGTGGATACGGATGGCAAATTATTGATGGTACGGCAGTACCGGAATGCATTAGATCGTTTTACATTAGAGCTTCCGGCCGGCAAGTTAGATGATCCGGAGGAACCGACCTTAGAATGTGCAAAGAGGGAATTAGAGGAGGAGACCGGATACCGTGCCGGCAAGATGGAATATCTTCTTACGGTGAATACAACAGTTGCGTTCTGTAATGAAAAGATAGATCTTTATCTGGCAACCGATCTTACAAAGACGGAGCAGCATTTAGACCCGGATGAGGAGATCAATGTGGAGAGATGGGATATGGAAGATCTCAAGAAAATGATCTACGAAGGTAAAATGACAGATTCGAAGACTATTGCAGGACTATTAACCTATGATGCAAAGTATAATCGTAAATAGAGGACGGATTCTAAGAAAGAAGGCAGAAACATGAAGATAGCAGCATATAATTACAGAGATTTTGATGAGGCGCAGTTCTTTGAAAAATTTGCGAAGGAATATCAGGTGGAGATCATTCCGATCCGTGAGGCACCAACAGTAGAAAATGCAGCGCTTGCCGATGGATGCGAAGGAGTCAGTGTGATCACAACCCCAATCACAGAGGATATTATAAAGGCATGGAAGGAAGCCGGAGTGCGCCATATTTCTACACGGACGATCGGTTACGATCATGTGGATCTTGAAGCTGCGAAGAAATACGGAATGGCAGTCAGCAATGTAACGTATTCGACCGGAAGCGTAGCAGATTATACGGTAATGTTGATCCTGATGGCACTTCGTAGAATGAAATCCATTATCAAACGTGCAGAGGGAATGGATTATTCGCTGATCGGTAATATTGGACGGGAGATTGGAAGTCTGACAGTTGGTGTAGTCGGAACCGGCAAGATCGGAACACATGTAATGCGGAACCTGTCCGGATTTGGCTGTGAGATATTGGCATATGATCCGTATGAGAATAATGAGGCGAAGTTATATGGAACCTATTGTTCTTTAGAGGAACTGTTTGCAAAAAGTGATGTGATCACATTTCATACACCTGCCACAAAGAGCAGTTATCACATGGTTAATGCAGATACCTTGAAGACAATGAAAGACGGTGTTGTGATCATCAATACAGCGAGAGGAAGTATTATTGATACGCCTGCATTTATTGATGCATTAGAAAGCGGTAAAGTGGGTGCGGCGGCATTGGATGTCATTGAAAATGAACTGGGAATCTTTTATGGAGATTATAAATATCAGGTGATCGGACATAGAGAGATGTCTGTTTTAAAGGATCTTCCGAACGTATTGATGCTGCCACATATGGCATTCTATACGGAAAATGCAGTCTCTGATATGGTGGAACATTCGATTGCACATATTGTAACGGGAGATGGTAACGTACTTGCAGGGCAGAATTTGTAGACAGGTTGCGGATTGTCCGGAAATATGGGATAATAAATTGTTTTTGTACATAATTTAGAAAAGATATGGAGATGAGGTAACAGACATGAATTTTGTAGAGTGGTTAAAGGTAGTTTTATTGGGGATCGTGGAAGGAATTACAGAATGGCTTCCAATCAGTAGTACCGGACATTTGATATTAGTGGATGAATTTGTGAAACTGAATCAGAGTGAATCGTTTATGAAGATGTTTAATGTTGTGATCCAGTTAGGTGCCATACTTGCGGTCGTTGTGTTGTACTGGGATAAGTTATGGCCATTTCACACAAAGAAGAATGCACCGAGGAGAAGCTGGTTTGCAAATCAGGCGGATCACGGTGTTATGAAAGGTTTTCAGACATTTTGTAATAATTATTGCTATATGGATAAGATCGTGTTGTGGGTAAAGATTGTGTTTGCGTGTATTCCGGCGATGGTCATCGGGATTCCGTTTGATGACTGGATGGAAGCACATTTTCACAATGCAACGGTTGTATCGCTTGCTCTGATCGCTTATGGTGTGATCTTTATTGTGATCGAGAATTACAATAAGACACGAACTCCGAGAATGAATACACTGTCCGAATTAAGTTTTAAAGATGCATTTTTGATCGGTGTATTTCAGGTATTGTCATTGATTCCGGGAACATCCCGTTCCGGTTCTACGATCATTGGCGGTATATTGATCGGAGCTTCGAGAGAGCTGGCAGCGGAGTTTACATTTTTCCTTGCGATTCCGGTTATGTTTGGAGCCAGTCTGATCAAATTATTGAAGTTTGGATTGGCATTTACCGGTACAGAGTTAGCTGTATTGATCGTTGGAATGCTGGTCGCATTTGGAGTATCCATTCTGGCAATCAAATTCCTGATGAGCTACATTAAAAAGCATGACTTCAAAGTATTTGGATGGTATCGTATCGTTCTCGGTTTGCTTGTCCTTTTGTACTTTTATGTTATTCGCTAGATGTTTCATGGTTAAAGTAATTGTAAACTGTGCTTGAGATCTTTTGAATGTTGGGGATGGCGGCACCGCAGTTTGTACTCATTACGCAGATGATATAATCGGTTGCGGGAGAATAGACAATGGCTGCATCGTGTTGGAATTCATCCGTGTCTCCGGTTTTGTTAGCACATTTTGTTCCGGCAGGAAGACCTGCCGGAATTTTGTTTATATGTGTCTGGTTCAGTAATAATTCCAGAAACTTTTCGGAATATTCGGGGTTTACACATTTTCCTTTGTAGATCTTTTCCATCAACAGACCGCAGTCGTTGACAGTGGTCAGATTCCGTCCGGCAGACGATGGTGCTTTGTACTTTGTAGGAACCAGAATGGAAGTGATGGTTGTGTCCGTGTAGCCTTCCCGGTCAATGTAATCCTGGATAATGCCGCGTCCTGTGATGTGACTGTTATCTGGTGCACATCGCATAACCATCAGGTTAAATGCGTCATTGTCGCTGATGGACAGCATTTGTGTCATTAAAGAATCGATGGAAGAGGTTTCTTCCAATTCGCCTTTGTCCATGAGATCATATGCAGCGGCGGCACAGTATAGTTTGATCAGACTTGCTGAAAAATACTGAATGTTGTTGATAGAAAGGTATTCGTTTGCATTTAGATCCTTTACATAAACAGACCAGGTTCCGGAATAGCCGGAAAGCATATTTTGTAAGGTGGAACGCAACGGAGCAAGACCTTCTTTGCCTCCGGTCGTGCCGAGAGAATCATTTGCATAACCGTTGCTATCCACATAAATATTATCCGGAGTTAAAGTGCTGGTGAGGACATATCCATCTTCGCCGATGTAACGCTCATCAATCCATTCATTCGCAGCGAGACTTCCGTCGGAATGAAAATAATATTCCTTTCCTGCAATGGTCTTCCAACCAGTTGCCATAATTCCATTTTTGTCAAAGTAGTATTGGTCACGGTTAATCTTCATCCAGCCGGTTACATGGTTGGAATATCTGACCAGATAATAAGTGTTGCCGTTGATCGTACAAAATCCGGGAGCGGCTTTTGACAGAGGGGTAAAAGAAAAAGCCTCCGTATCCGCGGAGGCTTTTGACTCGAGATTGTTCAGCAGTCCCATATCGAGCAGACCTTCTGTAGTTGTAATCTCTTCTGTTGACTCACGATTTTTGACAGATTGCTCCGTTGTTGCTTTTGGAGAGGTTGTATTCGTGTTATCTTTTTTCTTATCCGGAAAGAATACAGATAAAAAGAAGATCAATACAATACAGATCAGGGAAATGATAACGATTGTTTTTGTATTCGCTTTGCTGATATCCGGGTATGCAACATTCTGTTGCTCTTCAGCGGTTGTGTTGCTGACCGGTTCGTTGTTGGTTTGTTCTTCGTTGTAATCTGTGCTCATTTGCGCATCCTCTATCTTCTGAAAGTTCTTCTTAAGAATTTTCTATCATTATATAAGAAAGCGAAAACATATGCAAGTAAATTATACTTTAAGAAAAACTTCAGAATGGTTTTGGGAGCGTTTGTTTTCAAGGGATTGCACATATTTTGTGCGTCTGGAGGCGATTGTATATGTGATTTGATTGTGCTATAGTGAATTCAATAAATATAGTATAGAAGGAGTGGATAGCATGAGTAAAAAAATATGTGGCATACAGATGATAGCGGCAGGAATCATTTTGACATCGGTTCTGGCATTTGGCGGTGATGTACATGCGACACAGAATCCGGCAACGGAAGCAGTGGTTACGGAGGCAACAACGCAGGAAATATCAACGGAGATAACAACAGAGGCGAAGACATACACTAAGCCCGGAAAGACAAAGGTAACGGGAAAATTCAGCAAAGGGAAAATTGTGCTGAGTTGGAACAAAGTCAAGAAAGCGGATACCTATTATATATACCGAAAGAATGCAAAAGGAAAATATGTGAAGATTGCACAGACAGGTAAATTAAAATATACGGACAAATCCGTGAAAAAAGGTGAGTATTACAATTATAAGGTGACTGCAACATATCAGGCAGATGATAAAGTGATTGCAGGGAAAAAGAGTAAGGCTTGTAAAGTGTTGGCAGATACCATTGATCCGAATAAGAAAATGGTTGCACTTACCTTTGATGACGGACCGGGACGATACACCAAAACGATTGTGAATTGTCTGAAGAAAAATGATGCACATGCTACATTTTTTGTTGTAGGGAGCAGTGTGGATTCTTATCGTGATTCTGTAAAGTATGCATACAAAGCAGGATGCGAGATCGGAAGTCACAGTTACAACCATAGTGATCTGGCAAAACTGTCTGCAAAAGATGTGAAAGCACAGATGAGTGATACCGATAAAAAGATCAAGAAAGCAACCGGAAAGAAAGCAACCTTAATGCGTCCGCCATATGGTTCGGTTGGAAAGACCGTAAGTGCAAATGTTGGCAAACCGATGATCCTGTGGTCAATTGATACATTGGATTGGAAGACAAGAAACACGCAGAAGACAGTGGATGCGGTAATGAAGAATGTAAAGGATGGAGATATTGTGTTGATGCATGATATTCATGAACCGACAAAGGATGCAGCTTTGAAGATTATTCCGAAGCTGAAGGCACAGGGATACCAGTTGGTAACGGTTAGTGAACTTGCCAAATATCGTGGATATTCTTTACAGAAGGGACAAAAGTATTTTTCTCTTCGCAAAAAGACGAAAAAATAAAAAGTATTAGATTAAATAATTGAAACGAAAGACCGGATATCGTATATGACGGGAATGTAAAACGACCATATATGTATCCGGTCTTTTTGTGTAGACAACGAGCCGAATGGAGTGGAGTACAAATTCGTGCTTGCACGAAAATCTGTATTCTGGAAAGATTATAAAACAAAAAGTAAAATATACTTGACAAAATGTAAAGAGATGCATATACTGACACTAACAACAAATGATACAAATTGTATGAAAAAGGAATGTATTATAAACAGATACATATTTAGATGGGAGGTTTCAGAATGAAACTGGAAGTGAAAAACATTACCAAAACGTTTGGGGAGAAGGAAATCCTGAAAGGAATTTCCTTTTCGGTAGAGAGTGGTAAGGCGTTAGGCTTGTTGGGGAGAAATGGTGCAGGAAAGACAACAACAATTCGTATTCTGATGGATGTATTTCATGCCAACAGCGGAGAGTTATTGTTAGATGGAGAACCGTTTGTTCAGAGAAATGTGCAGATCGGATATCTTCCGGAGGAACGAGGATTGTACCCGAAGCGGGAAGTTTTGGAACAGATGGTATATCTGGCAAGACTTCGCGGCGTAAGTAAGAAACAGGCAATAGTGAATGCAAAGCGTTGGCTGGAACGGTTGGAAGTTGCTGAATATGAGACAAAGCTTCTTGAAACATTATCGAAGGGGAATCAACAAAAAGTACAGTTGGCATCTACGTTAGTCTGTGATCCGGATATTGTGATCTTAGATGAACCATTTAGCGGATTGGATCCGGTCAATTCCCAGATTCTGCAGGAAGTGGTGCAGGAACTGATCACGGATGGCAAGATTGTCATTTTCTCCAGTCATCAGATGAGTTACGTGGAAGAATTTTGCGAGGATATCGTGATCATCAATCATGGGGAGGTTGTTCTTTCCGGTAATCTGGATGAGATCAAGCGGGAGTTTGGAGAGAATCAACTGGTGATCAGCGGGGTTGGAATGGATGCGGAGGCATTCGGGACTATGTTGGTGAAGGATGTGGGTGATCTTGTAACGATTACGGGTTACAGCAAAGAAGAGGTGATCGTCAAGCTCTGTGAAGGCGTAACCAGAAAGCAGTTATTCAAAGCACTTGCTAATATAGAGGGTGTGGAGATAGAGCATTTTGAGACGTATAAGCCATCGTTAAATGATATATTTGTGGCAAAGGTGGGTGAAGAGGCATGAAGAAGTTCTTAACAGTATATGAATTTGAATTAGTGAGTTATCTGAAGAATAAATCCTTTGTGGTTACGACAATCGTGTTGGCGGTATTGCTGTTTGGTGTGATGTTTCTGCCAAGGGTATTTGATATATCAGATATGCTTGGAATTGAGAGTACGAAGACAGAGACGGTCAGCGGAGAAGATACTAACGCAGAGGATACCGGGGATGTTGAAGCCGCTACCGGGCTTGGACTGGTGGATGAGCAGGGAGTGTTTGCGGATGTCACAGTGTTGGAACAGGCATTTGGTAAGGATGTAACATTTCAGGTAATGAAGAACGAGAAGGAATTGAAGAGGGCGGTTGAGCAGGAAGATGTAGCAGCAGGGTTTGATGTAAAGGACGATCTGCATTATGAATATTATGTACTGAACCGGGAGATGTTTGACGAGAATCAGGCAATCTTTGAAGAGGTGTTATCGATGATGCATCAACAAAGATTCTGCGAGGAGCAGGGAATTGATTATGCATCTTTTGTGGCAGAATATAACGCACCGGTTGATTGTACGGAGCAGATTCTTGGTAAGGATGCAGAGGACAATTACTGGTATTGTTATGCGCTTGTGATTGTGATCTTTATGATGATCATTTTGTATGGTGTGATGGTGGCAACGTCGGTGACGGTAGAGAAGAGTAACCGGTCTATCGAAGTTTTGGTGACAAGCATTGATGCAAAATATCTGTTGTTTGGAAAGGTGTTTGCCGGTGCGACAGCTGCAATTGTGCAGCTTGGGCTGATTCTTGCGGCAGTGCTTGGTGGTTATGGAATGAATCATACTTTCTGGGGTGACGCTTTGGATATGGTACTGGATATTCCGGGGGAAGTGCTTGCGGCGTTTGCGGTATTTGGTATTGGCGGATTTCTGTTCTATGCGTTTTTATATGGTGCAATGGGAGCGCTGGTATCTAAGACGGAAGATATCAATAAGACGGCGGGAACCTTGCAGATGGCAATTATGCTTGTGTATTTTGCGGTATTGTTCCAGTTGCAGAATCCGGACGGTATTGTTATGAAGGTCTGTTCCTTCCTTCCATTTTCATCTTATTCTGCAATGTTCGTACGAATCGGAATGGGAACAGTAGCTGTGTGGGAGATTGTGGTATCAGCAGTGATCCTGTTTGCATCCATCTTTGGTGTAGGCTGGCTGGCGGCGAAGATCTACCGGATGGGAACGCTTCGTTACGGGAATCCGATCAAGTTGAGTACAGCAATTAAGAATCTAAAGGAGTGATAGAGATGGAAGAACATAGTGTTAGTTATGTGGTTGGGATGATATGCGGATTAGCAGCGGGATTTCTGGCGGTGGCAGTGTTTGCCTGGCTGATCCGGAAGCTGGGAGGTAAATTTGGATCATTTAAATGCAATCAACAGGATCAATATGATGAGCGGCAGTTGTTGGCAAGAGGAAAAGCATACAAGGCAGGATTCTTTATTTTGATCATTTATGTGACGATTGCGGGAATACTTGCGGATCTGTGTGGAATCCGGTTACTGCTTTCCTTTGGAGGCATCTGGATCGGTGTTTGTTTTGCAATATTCTGTTTTGCGGCTGTCTGTATCTGGGAGGATGCATATATGTCACTGCAGGAAAATGTAAAAGGAATCAATATGATGTTTCTGGCGGTTGGGTTATTGAATCTGATAAATGGAATAATGACAATTCGGGATAAAACACCGTTTATTGAGAATGACAGTATCTCTTATCACTATACAAACCTGATCGTAGCCATATTATTTTTGTCATTGACCCTTCTGTTTAATCTCAAATTGTTGTATGATAAGAGGCAGGAAGAGAATGAGGAATAGCCTATGAAGAATTTGAAAATGAAGTCTGCCCGGGCGGCGCTGGATCTGTCTCAGCAGGATCTTGCAACTGCGGTAGGGGTATCGCGGCAGACGATCAATGCAATTGAAAAGGGAGACTATAATCCGACGATCAATCTGTGCCGTGCGATCTGTAAGACGCTTGGCAAGACGTTAGATGAACTCTTCTGGGAGGAAGAGTAATCCTGAAGTGCAGATGCAAATTGCCATTTGCGTATTCAGGGAGATAACAGGAATCGTTAGTTATGTTCAGTGCAGGGATGTATGTTCCTTGAATAATTCTTTGTAGAGTGTTTCGGCACTCCAGAATATATTATGTTGTGTAAGAATGGCCTTCAGCCCGATCGGTGGGATGGAGGCTTTTTTGTATGCTGCAAGGAATGTGTCAATGGTTTCGGAATCCATTCCACAGAATACCAACATTTCCGATGGAAATTCCGGACCGTTATAGGAGATATTCTGTCGGGTGAAGCCGGAGATCCCTGCAAGGTATCCGAGTGTCTGACTGTAAGAAGTTCTTTTTACGGAGAGAATGGTAATGTGAAGGCTATGGCAGAGATTTTCAATCTGACGTCTTTTGGCAGGATCTATATGAAATAGTAATAGTTTCGATTGATTGGACATGTGAGTTCCTCCCGATGAAATGAAATATTTTATGGACAAAGGGTAGCATAGAATGGAATATCTTGCAAGTCATTATCAAATAGGTTGTTCGGTTGTTTGTTTCTTGTTTTTTGCTTCCTCTGCGACCGGAACGGAAAATGCCGGGATTGTGCATTATTACTAAAATGATTGTGAACTATTACTAATTGTAAAACATTGTTCGCAAAAAGAATTATTGATATAATGAATTTATCTGTATATAAAAGAATAGGTGGTGGGAATCAATGAAGGTTTTGCAGAAGATGAAACGGGGACTGTTAGTGGTTGGTTTCTTTTTTCTACTTTCGGGAAGCACCGTACAGGCTGCGAATACACAAAAGGTATCGGGAACGCAGCGGTATGATTATGCATATAAGGTGCTTGAGATTGTCAACAAGGAGAGAAAGAAGGCTGGTCGGAGTAAGCTGACAATGGATGAGGAGCTGTTGGAGGCAGCAATGCTTCGGGCAGCAGAATTAGAGGTTTCCTTTGATCATATGAGACCGAATGGAACGGATTGTTTTTCGGTTAGCAAGAAGTCTTATGGTGAGAATATTGCGATGGGTTATAGTGATCCTCAGGCGGTGATGAACGGATGGATGAATTCGAAAGGACATAAGACCAACATTTTGAATAAAGGATATTCGTCAATTGGAATTGGTTGTTTCGAGACAAAGAGTTATACATATTGGGTACAATGTTTTGGTTACGATGCTGCGGATAAGACATCTAAGCCGGATAATCAGAAGGTGACATATCAGGTATCCAGGACTTCCTCAAAAGAGACCGTATTGTTAACGGGAAACAAAAGTACGATTGCAAAAGTAAAAGGGGTAACGGTGCGTTCCGGTAAGAAGAAGCTGACTTTACAATGGTCGGAACAGGCAAAAGCCTCCGGTTATGAGATACAGATTGCAGCAAATAAATCTTTTAAGGGAAAGCAGACTTATAAGGTGAAAGCCGGACAATCGAGTAAGACAATTTCAAAGATAAATGGCAAGAAATTAAAAAGCAACAAACGGTATTACATAAGAATTCGTGCATATCGAAAAGGAAATGGAACGAAGAAGGGTAAGTGGACGGTTGTAAACAAGAAAACAAAATGACAACGGGTTATGAAAAGGAGGATGTTATGAAAAGAGAAGGAAAGCGGATAACTGCCTGGATAATGGCATTTATTATGGTGTGGAGTCTGGTGATGGTGCCTGGGGGACAGGCACAGGCGGCGGAGACGACAAAGCAACTTACCTATACAGCCGGAAGTGTTACCGAAACAGGTAATACAAGTAACCAGGTGAGCCTTGATCTGGGTAATGGTGGATATAGCAGTATTGCGGACTTGAAGAGTGCAGGAGTTACTAAACTGCGCATTACATTTGAGGTTACAAGTGCAACAGCGAGTGAATCGTCTACAGTAGGAGCGCAGGCATTTATCAATGCAAAAGGCTTATGGAAAGGTCAATGGGCAAATGTATCTGCCGGCTCCGGGGAGCAGACAGTTGAATTGGATTTGACACAGTATTATACAAGTTCTGCCCAGTTATATAATTTTGGTTTTCAGTTTGAAAATGTATCAAGCATTACCTATCAGATTAAGAACGCAGAATTGGTATTAGGCGGGACGAGCGGAGGATCTTCCGGTGGCAGAGAAAGTTCCGATTTTGGTACATCGAGAGATTATTCGTCAGAAGTGACAGCAACTCTTACAAATCAAAAAGCACCTACCGGGGATTGGTCATCGTTTGACATGACAATTAACAATAATTCGGGATCATCCATTTGTGATTGGATTGTGGTATTGCAGGTTCCGTCCGGAACAGCGAGCAAATTTAAGTGTTGGAATGCAACATTTGTAGCAAATGGAGATACTATCTATATGTATCCAATGCAGACAGGTAAGAATGCGGTTCTTTCTACCGGTACGATGCAGAATGATATTCCGGGAGGTGGATTCTCCGGAGAATGTGTAGATGCAAGTAGTATTCAGGTAAAAGAGGTATATTATAACAAGGGTACATCATCTTCCTATGATTACTCTAATGGAGATACAAATGATGAAACAGGTGGAAACGGTGGTTCTGGTGGATCAGGAAGTGGTTCTGCTCCGGATTCCAGCACCAATAAGGATTTGGATGTAGAATATAATTATGCGAAAGTATTACAGGAGAGCCTGTATTTCTATGATGCCAATATGTGTGGTAATCTGGAAGGCAAATGTGCGCTTAGCTGGCGGGGTAATTGCCATACAAAGAAGGATTCCAGTGTAACGTACACCAATAATGGTAAAACATATATGCTAGATGTTTCCGGTGGCTTTCATGATGCAGGAGATCATGTGAAATTTGGTCTGCCACAGGGATATGCGGCATCTATGCTTGGAATGAGTTATTATCAGTTCAAGGACGCATTTGAGGAGTTGGGTCAGACAGAGCATTTGAAGACTATTACGGATTACTTTTGTGATTATTTTAAGAGATGTACAGTGTATGAGGGAAATGATGTGATTGCGTTCTGCTATCAGGTTGGTGATGGTGGATCAGATCATGCAATATGGAGTGCTCCGGAAAATCAGGATGGTTTAGAAAGACCGGCATTTTTTGCAGATGCATCGAATCCGGCAACAGATGAAGTGAGCGTGGCAATTGCAGCATTGGCTTTGAATTATAAGAATTTTGGAAATGCAGAAGATCTGAAGGTCGCAAAGGATCTGTATGCGTTTGTGCAGAAGAACAGTAAGGCATGTGCAACAAAGGGGGCAGGCGGATATTATAATTCGGACTCTTATGGTGATGATCTTGCATTAGCAGCAAGTGCATTGATGGTCGCAACCGGAGATTCTTCTTATAATACAGTATATAATGAATACAAAGAGTCCGGAAACAATGGTGTTAATCAGTATTGGGTTCTTGATTGGGCAAATTCCGGAGCAATGGCTTGTATGTTGCAGAAGGATAGTGCAAAGCTGAAAAGTATTACAGAAGTATGTACACAAAAGGGAAAAATAGATGGCGTATTTAACTGTGTATCGGATTGGGGTTCATGTCGGTACAGTGCGGCAGAGCAGTTTACGGGTTTGGTGTATGATAAGCTGATGGGAACATCCACATTTAAAGATTGGGCAATCAGTCAGATGAATTATATGATTGGCGACAATCCAAATAAACGTTGCTATATTGTAGGATACAATGAGAATTCCAGCAAATATCCACATCATCGTGCGGCATCGAATTCGACAGGTGATAAAGTATATAATGAGAATCATTATACTTTGTTGGGAGCTTTAGTTGGAGGACCTGGTTCAGGCGGACAGTATTATGATAAACAGGAGGATTATTATTGTAATGAGGTGGCATTGGATTACAATGCGGGATTAGTAGGCTCTGCAGCAGGATTGTATCTTATAAGTAAGGACAGTGATACAACATACTTATCTTATGCAAAGAAGGATGTCACGCTTAGCAAGGAACTTGCTTCAGCAGAGGAGATCAGTGCTGTGGGTGTGACCAAATATTATGGAACATCTTCCACTACTACCAAAGCAACTGCCATTACAGTAACTCCAACAACCTTATCTTTAACAGAAGGAAAAACGGCAACACTTTCTGCAACCGTAACTCCAGCAGAAGCAAACCAGAAAGTAACCTGGACATCTTCTGATAAAACAGTTGCTACAGTAGACACAGAAGGAAAAGTAACTGCAAAAGCGGCAGGCGATGCGGAGATTACAGCAACAACAAAAGATGGTACAACATTAACGGCAACGTGTGCAGTAACAGTAACAGCAGCGCCAAAGGCAGAGCTTGTAGCAGAATCAACATCTATAAGCTGTGACAAATTAGAGTATGGATATACGACGGGTTCATCAGCAAGGGTTGTGATTACCAATCAGGGAAATGCAGATGCAAATACCACAATCGCAATGGAAAAAGGTTCCGCAAGTGCATTCACTTTGACGGGAGCGGTTTCCGCGATTGCAGCCGGAAAGAAAGCAACGCTTACAGTGCGGGCGAAAACAGGACTTGCAGCCGGACAATATACAGACAATATTAAGGTTACATATGGCAAGAATGAGTTAAGCATTCCGGTAACAGTAAATGTTAGTAAGAGAGCGATTACCATTACGGCAGACAATAAAGAAAAGACATATGGAAATGCCAACCCGCAATTGACCTATCAGATCACATCTGAAAATCTGATAAAGGGAGACAGTATAGATGTCACATTATCTACATCTGCAAAGACAGATTCAGATGCAGGTACATATGAGATTGAGGTTACAACAGGAACAAATGATAACTATGATATTACACCGGTGAACGGAACGTTGACAGTCAAACCGAAAGAAATAACAGATGTGGTATTCCCTACCGCAGGTGATATCGAGGAGGGTGAATCATTAGCAAAGGCATCGTTGACAGACGGTTCTACAGAGTACGGAACGTTTGCATGGGTTGATCCTTCTGCCACTCCGAAAAGAGGAACCTATTCGGGTGATGTGAAGCTGACGTTATCAGATACGGCAAAGAAGAATTATACATTTAGCAAGGTGACCGGATATGAGGAAACGACTGGTACGATTACACGGAAAGTGTCCGTAATTGTAAAACGTGCAGGACTTCCGGCTATCACATTCCCGTCTGCATCCGGTCTGGTGTATGGTCAGAAGTTAAGTGATGCTGTATTGACAGGAGGTTCCACGGAATATGGAACATTTACATGGGAAAAACCAGATAGAACAGTAGAAGAACAGGATGTTACAACACGCAGCTTAACAGCTACCATGAAGTTTGCCTGGAGTAAAAAAGCAATGGCAGATTATGGAATATCAGAACAGGATGAGGACGCAGTCCTGACAAAAGATATTACGGTTATTGTTGCAAAAGCAGATTGCACCCAGACAGCAGAGAAGCCGGTTTTGGTAAAACGTACTTCAAACAGCATTACAGTAAATACGGTAGATGGTGTAGAGTATTCGTTAAATGGTAAGGACTGGATTCAGAAAAAGGCTGATGAAAGCACAGTAACATTTACCGGATTGTCTGCATTTACAAAATATTCTGTTGTGGCAAGATATGCCGAGACAGCAACGCACAAAGCAGGAGCAGTATCCGACAAGACAGACGTTTATACGCTGGTAGAAGATCCATATGTTATTGATGTCTCAAAGGCAACAGATGCAAACTACATGGACGCATTACGGGATGAGGACGGAACAACGACTGCAACATTGGCAGATAATGTTCTGACATTGGATAAAAAGGATAAAACATATACGATCTGTGGTAACAATGAGGATATTACGGTTAAGGCAGAGAATATAGCTAAGATTATATTCAAGGATGCAAAGATCAAAGATCTGGTGATTGCAAATACGGATGATACAGTCAATACTGATATTCAGATTGACAAGGCTTCTGACGGAACCGCAACAGATGATGTTGTGATCAAAGGCGGAATCAAGGCAGACAAAGGCTCTGTTACAATTACAGGAGATGGTAAACTAAGCTCCGGAAGGATTGAAGCAACCGGTTCTGTTACCATTAAGAATGCAAATATCAGTGTAAGCGGTGAGAAAGATGTTCCGGCAATCAAGGGAGATAAGGTTACGATCAAGGATTCAACAGTAAAGGCAGATGTACCAAAGGATTCTTCGAAAGAAACAAAACCAATTGAGTCGGGAAATATTACGCTGATTGGTAATAATGACATTTCATCCACGGATGGAGATAAGGATATATATTCATCCGTGCCAAAATATGAGAAAATTCTGGTGACTAAGATAACATTAGACAGCACTTCGGAAACATTAACTGTTGGTGATGATACAATATTGACAGCAACGGTAACACCGGATGATGCATTTGATACGTCCGTACAATGGTCAACTAATAATGCAAAGGTTGCGACCGTAACAGATGGCACCGTAACAGCGGTAGCTGCAGGAACAGCGGAGATCACAGCAACTGCCAAAGATGGAAGCGGTGTGAAAGCAACCTGCCGGATCACGGTTTTAGCAAAAGCAACCCAGGATTCTGATCAGAAGGGTGATAAAGATCCGAATAAAGATCCGAAGCAGAATGATTCTGATGAGGACATGGATAATGATGAACCGGTAGATGTGGCAAAGATTATGATCACGGGTATTACCAGGAAGGTTGCACCAGGTAAGCGAATTACACTGAAAGCAAATGTATTTCCGGCAAATGCGGATAATCGGGATGTAACCTGGTCAATCCGTAGCGCAGATAAGAAATATGCAACCGTCAACAGCAAAGGTGTTGTTTCCGTGAAGAAGAGAGCCAAAGGCAGGAAGATTGTTGTTATGGCAACTTCGGATGAGGACGATTCTATTCAGGCAGTTTACAAAATTACAGTTATGAAACAGGCTGTCAAGAAAGTGAAGTTGATCGCAAAGACTAAGAAAATTAAGGTTAAAAAGTCGACAACGATCAAAGCAGTGCTTTCACCTTCAAAAGGAATCAGTAAAGAAGTATCGTGGACTTCTTCTAATCCAAAGATTGCAACGGTAAATGCAAAAGGTAAAGTAACCGGAATCAAGAAAGGAAAAGTTAAGATTACGGCAACTGCAAAGGATGGAAGCGGCAGGAAAGCGAAGATTACGATTCAGGTAAAATAGCGAAATAAACGAATAGAATCATATCGTTACTTAGTATATTTTAAGTACAGAACAAACATTCGATTTGTTCTGTACTTTTTTTGCGTGAAATGCTATAATTACGGTCAGAATAATAGATGAGCATGAATAATAGGATTTGCTTCTTTGAATTATGTGCGCATCGGCAATGTTAGGACATCGGATTTTGAGAAAGGATATACATCATGAAACAATATATTACGATCAAAGGTGCGAAGGAGCACAATTTGAAGAATATTGATATTAAGATACCAAGGAATGAGTTAGTGGTGCTGACCGGATTATCTGGTTCCGGTAAGTCATCTCTTGCATTTGATACCATTTATGCAGAGGGACAGAGAAGATATATGGAGTCGTTATCTTCTTATGCAAGACAGTTTTTAGGACAGGCAGAGAAACCGGATGTGGAGAAGATTGAAGGGCTGTCCCCGGCAATTTCTATTGATCAGAAGTCAACGAACCGCAATCCGCGATCTACCGTGGGAACGGTGACGGAGATCTATGATTACTTCCGTCTGCTGTATGCGAGAATTGGTGTTCCACATTGCCCGCAGTGTGGCAAAGAGATCAAGAAACAGACCGTTGATCAGATGGTAGATACGATCATGGAACTGCCGGAGGGAACGAAGTTTCAGCTGCTGGCACCGGTTGTCCGTGGAAGAAAGGGACGACATGAGAAGGTGCTTGCACAGGCAAAGCGGAGCGGTTATGTACGAGTGATCGTAGATGGGTCGTTATATGATCTGTCAGAGGAGATTGCGCTTGATAAGAATAAGAAGCATGATGTGTCGATCGTTGTCGACCGCCTGATTGTGAAGAAGGGAATCGAACGCCGGTTAAATGATTCCATTGAGGCAGTTATGAAGTTGGCAGAAGGTATTATGGTAGTGGATGTGATCGGTGGCCAGCCGATTAACATGAGTTCCAGCTTTTCCTGCCCGGATTGTGGAATCAGTATTGATGAGATTGAACCGAGAAGTTTTTCATTTAATAACCCGTTTGGTGCCTGTCCGACTTGTTTTGGACTTGGCTATAAGATGGAATTTGATGTGGATCTGATGATACCGGATCAGAGTATATCGATTGCAGATGGTGCGATTGCGGTACTTGGCTGGCAGTCCTGTACGGATAAGAAGTCGTATACCCGTGCCATTTTGGATGCATTGGCAAAGGAATATCATTTTGATCTGAGCACGCCATTTAATCAGTTGTCAGAAGAGGCTAGGAATGTAATTCTGTATGGAACCAACGGACATGAGGTGAAGGTATATTATAAAGGGCAGCGGGGTGAAGGTATCTATGATGTGGCATTTGAGGGCTTGATCCGTAATGTGCAACGGCGTTATCGGGAAGTAGGATCGGATTCCATGAAGGAAGAGTATGAAAGCTTTATGACGATCACACCTTGTGATGACTGTGGAGGACAGCGTCTGAAGAGGGAGTCTCTTGCGGTGACGATTGCCGGCAAGAACATTTATGAAATCACGAAGATGTCAATTGATAAATTAGTGGAATTTCTGGACAATATGGAACTGACGGAACGGCAGCAGTTTATCGGCGGGGGAATCCTGAAGGAGATTAAGGCGAGACTACATTTTCTTTTGGATGTGGGTCTTAATTATCTGGCATTATACCGTCCGACCGGAACGCTTTCCGGTGGTGAAGCACAGCGAATCCGTCTGGCAACACAGATCGGTTCAGGATTAGTCGGTGTGGCATATATCCTGGATGAGCCAAGTATAGGTCTGCATCAGCGGGATAACGATAAGTTGATTGCTACGCTGAAACATTTGCGGGATCTGGGTAATACATTACTTGTGGTTGAACATGATGAAGATACGATGCTTGCGGCAGATCACATTGTGGATATCGGACCGGGTGCAGGCGAGCTTGGCGGTGAGGTAGTCGCGCAGGGAACGGCAGCGCAGATCATGAAGAATAAGAAGTCTATTACAGGTGCGTATCTGTCCGGCAGGATCAAGATTCCAGTGCCGACAGAGAGAAAACAGCCAACCGGATGGATTACGGTAAAAGGAGCCAGACAGAATAACCTGAAGAATATTGATGTACCATTTCCGTTAGGGGTTATGACCTGTGTAACCGGAGTATCCGGTTCCGGTAAGAGCTCCTTAGTAAATGAGATTCTTTACAAGCATTTAGCGAAGGAACTGAATCGTGCCAGAGTAAAAGCAGGCGAACATGACGGTATTGAGGGATTGGATCAGCTTGACAAAGTGATCAATATCGACCAGTCACCGATCGGAAGAACACCACGCTCAAACCCGGCAACCTATACGGGTGTATTTGATATGATCCGGGATCTCTTTGCGGGGACGAAGGATGCCAAGGCAAAGGGGTATAAGAAGGGAAGGTTTTCATTTAATATATCCGGTGGCCGTTGTGAAGCGTGCAGAGGTGACGGTATTATCAAGATTGAGATGCATTTCCTGCCGGATGTCTATGTTCCATGTGAGGTATGTGGAGGCAAACGATATAACCGCGAGACATTGGAAGTAACATACAAAGGAAAGAATATCTATGATGTTCTGGATATGACCGTGGATGAAGCGTGTGATTTCTTCCAAAATGTTCCGTCTATTCTTCGAAAGATTGAGACTTTGAAGGAGGTGGGACTTGGCTATATCCGGTTAGGACAACCATCGACTACACTTTCCGGTGGCGAAGCACAGCGTGTGAAACTAGCAACAGAATTGTCCCGTAGAAGTACCGGACGAACAATCTATATCTTAGATGAGCCAACAACGGGACTGCATTTTGCGGATGTGCATAAGTTAGTCGAGATTCTGCGTCGGTTATCTGAGGGCGGTAATACGGTTGTTGTTATTGAACATAATTTAGAGGTTATTAAGACAGCAGATTATATTATTGACATTGGACCGGAAGGCGGCGATCAGGGAGGAACGGTTGTGGCAGCGGGAACACCGGAAGAGATTGCGACGAATGAGAAGAGTTATACCGGACAATATTTGGATAAAATTTTGAAAAAATAATAATTTTTTAAGATGGAATAAGGAAATAAAAAGTAACGCCTCGCCGGATAGTAATGCTATGCAGAATGTTTATCCGATGAGGCGTATTTGCATGATGTAAATTACGATATTAAATGAAATTCCTTAAGTAATGTATTACGGTATACAGAATCTTTACATCTCTCGATTTCGTTTGCTCGACCGGCATTGATTAGATGAATCGCCAATTCTGTCATTTCGTTTGCCATTTCTTCGCGACCTTCTTCGCGACCTTCTTCGCGACCTTCTTTGCGGCCTTCTTCGCGACCTTCTTTGCGGCCTTCTTCGCGACCTTCTTTGAGTCCTTTTTCACGGCCTTCCTTTCGTCCCTCTTCGCGGCCTTCCGCTCGACTGTCTTCTCGCTCTAACATTAATTGTCTGTCGAATGTATAATCTAGCTTAACCACTTTTACCACCTCCGAACGATGTTCTATCAGGAAATCACGCAATATATCTTCATTAATACAACGATCAATAGCGGTTTCAATGGAATGCTCCAGATATTCATATCCGTTAATACGATGATTCTCACGGACATAGTCTACAAAAATCATGTATTCATTCAAAAATGGACATTTTTCTAATAATTTCCTGTTTTTACCATAATTAATATTATATACAGTACATACAAGTTCAATTTCAGGTTGTTCGATTGCATTTGATAATCTGAATCATTCATTGCATTATAAAGGCTCAATGCATTTTCCGGATTCTCTAACAACATACTAAATACATCACTCTTATATTCTCTGTTTCCTGTCATATATGTTCCTCCTTTGTTATAGCAGGAACATAAGATTATTATAATAAGTAAATCTCTAAAAATTCCTGCTGTATAAAAATAAATAGTGTGAAATAAAGCATGAATTTTCGAGATAATTGAAATAAAATAAAATACACAGAAAAGTATGCAGCATCAAGGCCATACCCAATATGAAAAATATGCTTTGAATTTATAATAACATTGTCATTGATCAAATGCAAGTATTATTGTGTGAAATTTGGTTTTAAATATTTGAATAATAAATTAGTCCCCCAATTTCCATTTTTCACAATAATTTAATAAATATGTGAGATTCTGACAGGGATGAATTTACAAGACAGTAATAGTAGTGTTATACTAGTCCTATTAAGCTGATTTTCAATAGGTATATGTTTTTATAGTTACACAAAGTAAAAATGGAGGGTATACGAAAGATGAATTGTAAGGAGAAGAAGACAATCTATAGCAGACTACAGATTTGGAAGATATGTCTGGCTGCGGCAGGGATATTATTTGGGGTGATGTTTCTGAACATTCCGGGTCGGGCGGCAACGGTTGATTTTAATGCAAGAATGACAGAGTTACAGAACATATTCCCTAATGGCAAGTATTGGAATCACGTAGGAATGTCAGGAGATAATTCAGGTGGATATACGAGTAGTCCGTGTACACTTCATAAAGCATCCAATGTAAGTCATGTTTATGGAACGAATGGCTGTACCTGTAATCATTTTCCGGAACACTGGGTAAATGGAGCGTCAGGGAAAACATCTGCGGCACAGTGTATGGGTTTTGCTTACAAATTAGGGTATGATGTATTTGGGGAAACTAAATGGACACTTCATACAAATTCCGGGAAGGCGTATCAGGAGATAAAGGTTGGGGATATCGTAAGAATCAGTGGTTCTCATTCTGTATTTATTATAGCGAAAAACGGAAATGTGGTTACGGTTGGAGAGGCAAATTATAAGCCGAATTGTGAGATTTCGTGGGGAAGAACGATTGATCTGACAACGGTTACGATCACCAATTATGAGAGGGCAGATAATTACGCAACGGTATTGGGTACGGCACCATCTAATGCGACGGTTATTACAGTGCCGAATACTCCAAGCACGACAGAACAGGTTACAACAGAGCAGACAACGACAGAACAACCAACAACAGAGAAATCAACCGAAACAACATCATCTACCGGTTTCCGCAAAGCAAAAGACGGTATTCATCAATATTATTACATCAATGGTAAAATGGTGAAGAAAAAGTGGTTTACGGTAAAAGGTAAAGATTATTATGCGAACGAAAAGGGCTTGATCTTATTAAGCCAGTGGTTATACAAAGGCAATACATTGGTTTATGTGAAATCAGATGGTGCAGTAGCAAAGAAGGAACTGGTTAAGATTGGTAAGAATACATACTTCTTTAAGTCAAACGGAAAACGATCTTCCGGCTGGAAAAAGTACAAGGGCAAGTATTATTACTGTAATAAAAAAGGAATTGTCCAGAAAAAGAAGTGGATCAAGAAAGGTAAGAATCGTTACTATGTAGATAAAAAAGGAATCCGGGTACAGGGAAAAACATTTAGAATTACAGGCAAGATGTATTACTTTGGAAGCAATGGTAAAATGGTCAAGAATAAGAAGGTTACATACAACGGAACCATTTACAAAGCAAATAAATTAGGACAATGTAAGATAATTGGACATGAATAAGATAAGAATCACCTTTTTGATGCAGACAATTTCTGTAGCGGAAAGGTGATTTTTTGCCCGTCGAAAAATCCCATTTTTACATATATATTGCGAACGATACCTACTAGGACATGCCTCCCCGTTTCCGTATAATAATACCATATGAACATATCAAGGGAGGCTGGAAAGACATGAAAGAAACGTATTATCAGATCAAAGAAGCAGCGGCGAAAGTTGGTGTGGAATCTCATGTATTGCGATATTGGGAAGAAGAATTAAAAATGGATATCCACCGCAATGAAATGGGACATCGTTACTATACGGAAAAAGATATTGAAGTACTTTCTAAAGTCCGGGACTTAAAAGAAAAAGGATTGCAGTTGAAAGCAATCCGGAATTATCTGGAGATGAGAAGAAAACAGATTACGGAAAAACAAGTGAAAAAAGATAATCAGATTGCAGCAGTGGCTATGTCTGAAACAGATAAAAAACAGGAAAATGAGACAACAAAAAATGAGATGATTCCGGTTCATCAAAGAGCTCTGACAAATGAAGAAAAAATGGAACAGTTTCAACAGATCATGAACCGTATCCTGTCCAATGCGATTCAGGAAAATAATGAATTGATCGGTAAGACGGCAGGGGAACATGCGGCAAATGCGGTAGTTACGCAGTTTCAAGGCATGACAAAGGAGCAGGAGCAAAGAGCGGAAGAAAGGTATCGGAAACTGGATCAGACACTTCGCGAGATCCAGCAGGCAAGACTTGAAGCAGCGGCAGCGAATATGCGCCCGGTGGACAAGCGTCGCCAGAAACGTTTAAAACGAAAAAACAATCAGCAAAACCACGTCTCTGAGGAGAAAGAAACAATAACAGAGGTGGAGACAACATCAGAAACGGTTTCCTAGAGATGGGTGTTCTTGCGGCTTTCTACAAAAACACAAAAACCTGTTGCATTTCTTAATCAATTGGATATAATGAATAAGATGATACAAATCAGAGTGACAGAGTAAGTAGAAAGAGGGATTCGGAAGATGAAAAACATGGTGAATTTTAGCAATTTCTCCAAAGAGGAATTGAATGAGATTCTTGATCTGGCATATGACATGAAGAAGTCGCCGGAGAAGTATGCAGACACATTAAAAGGAAAAAAATTATATACGTTATTTGAGAAAACGTCGACGAGAACATTCCTGTCATTTACAACGGGAATCACAGAACTTGGTGGTACATATTATAACCAGCTTTGGAAAGATTCCAATTTTGTTTTGGGAGAGACGGTTTCAGAGATCAAATATGTTTGTCGTAATGTAGATATTATCATGGCACGTCTTATTAAAAATGACACAGTAGAATTGTTCAATAAAAATGTAACCGTTCCGTTTATCAACGGTTGCGATTCCACATACCATCCATGTCAGATTCTGGCAGATGCTTTAACTTTGAAAGAGCATTTTGGTGGATTGAATGTAAAACTTATGTACATTGGAGCAAAGAATAATGTGTTTAATTCATTGGTTGAGTTCTTTGCAAAGATGGGTGAGGGAACCATTTATGGTCTGACTCCGTTGGTGAATGAGACTGCGGTAGATGCAGATTTTTATGAGAAAGCAAAGACAACCGGCCATTATGTAGAGTTAGATCCATCTATGTCCATGGAAGAGGCAAAGAAGTATGCAGCCGAGATGGATGTATTATATACCGATACATGGGTAGATATGGAGTTCTTTAATAATCCGGCTTATCAGAAACAGAAGGAAGAGACATTAGCAAAGATGATGCCATATCAGATCAACAAAGAATTTCTTGCAGGAAGCAAGGCAAAAGTAATGCATGACATGCCAATGCATGTTGGTTTTGAGATCAGTCAGGATGTAGTGGATGAGAATCTTGATTTTATATTGGATCAGGCAGAGAACCGGCGGCATGCTGAGAAAGCCGTTATGGTCACATTGATTAATAGTTGATAAATGAATATCCTGTCATGGATGACACATGGCAGGATATTATTTTGCAATTATGAGGTAGCGATATGGAGTTAGACATTATATTAAATGCATTCGCAATCATATTATTTCTTGGATTTGGAACAGCATGTGTGATCGCATTTTCTACCATTGATAAGCAAAAGGAGATCACGATCGAGAGCCGGTATGGGAGACAAACGGGGCCATTAGAGATTCTTTATGTAAATGTGTCACTTGTATTGGTGGCAGGCATGTTATATTTTCATAATTATCGGTTTTTGCCTGCACTGCTTGCTTTTGTGCTGTTGATATTTTTGAATAGCCGTATGCGGAGCGGTATTGCACCGATCGGGGTATTTATTGGAATTACCTATCTGGAATGGAAGAAGATACGGGCGTACCGGATTGTTAATGATGAGATTAGTACAGTGGAATTGCGGGTGTATGCAGATCGAAAACAATATGCGCTGCGCATTGCGAAGGAATTTCGGGATGAGGCAGAGGCATATTTAAAAGAACATGATATTTCATGTTCAATAGAACAAACACCACAGGAGGAAAAAAATGAGACATTTAATTGATCCAATGGATTTGAGTGTGAAAGAATTAGAGGCGCTGCTAGATTTAGCAGACGACATTATTGCGCACAAAGAGAAATACCAGGATGTTTGTAAACGAAAAAAATTAGCAACATTGTTTTTTGAACCGAGTACCCGTACAAGGTTAAGCTTTGAGGCGGCAATGATGGAACTTGGCGGAGATGTGTTAAGTGTATCTTCCGCAGCATCGTCATCCGCAAGTAAAGGAGAAAGTGTAGCGGACACTGTTCGAGTGGTTTCGTGCTATGCAGATATCATTGCGATGCGTCATCCAAAAGAAGGCGCACCATACCTTGCTGCAATGAAGTCCGGAATTCCAATTATTAATGCAGGGGATGGAGGACATAATCACCCGACACAGACACTTGCAGATTTGCTGACAATCCGTAGAGAAAAGGGAAGACTTGGAGACATAACAATCGGATTCTGTGGGGATCTTAAGTTTGGACGTACGGTGCATTCCCTGATCAAGGCACTTTCCCGTTATGAGAATGTGCGATATATTATGATCTCACCGGAGGAGTTAGAACTTCCGGAGTATATTAAGGAAGAGGTGTTCGAACAGAAGAATATTTCATTTGAGCAGGTTCGTACCATTGATGAAGTAGTTGATCAATTAGATGTGTTATATATGACAAGAGTACAGCAGGAGCGTTTCTTTAATGAGGCGGATTATATCCGGTTAAAGGACACCTATATTCTGGATATGCCTAAGCTGAAAAATGCGAAAAAGGATCTGAGTATTCTTCATCCGCTTCCAAGGGTAAATGAGATCGCAGTGGAAGTAGATGATGATCCGAGAGCATGTTATTTTAAACAGGTACTAAATGGAAAGTATGTCCGGATGGCATTGATCATGACATTATTGGGACTCACAGACAAATAGAATGAATTATGCGAAAGAGAGGATGTCATTATGAATATTGACAGCATTCAGAATGGAATTGTATTAGACCATATTACAGCAGGAAAAGCGATGTTGGTATATAAATATCTGCATTTAGACCGGCTGGATTGTTCCGTTGCGATTATTAAAAATGCTACGAGCCGTAAGATGGGAAGGAAAGATATATTGAAGATCGATCATCCGGATTATGATATTAACCTGGATATCTTAGGCTATGTAGATCCGGGTATTTCCGTTTGTATTATTAAAGATGGTGTTACCGTAGAAAAGAAAAAAGTCGGTTTGCCGGAACAGATCGTCAATGTTGTAAAATGTAAAAACCCACGCTGCATTACCACAACAGAGCAGGGAATCCAGCAGATTTTTAAGCTGACGGATCCACAAAAACGGATCTATCGTTGTATTTATTGTGAGGCGGAAAATCAAGGCGAAGAACTATAAAAGATAAGTTTGTCCTTAATTTTTTAAAGTCAAATAAGAAAAAACGGTTTACAAATCTATCATTCATGCTATAATGAAAATAATTACGTCTACACTAAGTAGTCGAGGACTATAGCAAGAGGTGCGATATGGAGCAGTATGTAATTAAGGGAGGCACTCCATTAGTAGGGGAAGTTTCCATTGCAGGAGCAAAGAATGCAGCACTCGGTATTTTGGCTGCGGCAATTATGACAGATGAAGAAGTTGTAATTGAGAATGTTCCGAATGTAAGAGATACCAGAGTTCTTTTGCAGGCAATCGAGGGAATTGGCGCAAAGGTTAAGTATATAGATGAACATACAGTTAAGATTTGCGGAGGTACAATTAATCCGCATGCGGATAATTGTGTGGATGACGAGTTTATTCGTAAGATTCGTGCATCATATTATCTGTTAGGTGCAATGCTTGGAAAGTATAAGAGATCCAGTGTGGCATTGCCGGGTGGCTGTAATATCGGAAGCAGACCGATCGATCTGCATATCAAGGGATTTAAAGCGTTAGGTGCAGATGTCGACATACATAGCAGTATGATTCATGTAGAGGCAGAACAGCTGATCGGTAATCATATTTATATGGATGTTGTATCGGTTGGTGCAACCATCAATGTTATGATGGCGGCAGTTTTGGCAGAAGGTAAGACTACCATTGAGAATGCGGCAAAGGAACCGCATATCGTAGATGTTGCGAATTTCCTGAATAGCATGGGTGCTAATATTAAGGGCGCCGGAACAGATGTAATCCGTATACGTGGTGTAGAGAAGTTAAAAGGCACGGAATATTCCATTATTCCGGATCAGATTGAAGCAGGAACCTTTATGGTTGCGGCGGCTGCAACAAAAGGAGATGTTACGATTCGTAATGTCATTCCGAAGCATTTAGAGGCGATTTCTTCCAAACTGAAAGAGATTGGTGCAGTGGTAATGGAATATGATGATGCAGTAAGAGTGGTAAGTAATCACCGGTTACGGGCTACGAATATTAAGACGTTACCATATCCGGGATTTCCAACGGATATGCAGCCACAGATGGCGGTTGTACTGGCATTATCCGAAGGTACTTCCATTATTACCGAGAGTATTTTTGAAAATCGGTTCAAGTATGTAGATGAGTTGTTCCGGATGGGCGGACAGATTAAGGTAGAAGGTAATACTGCAATTATTGATGGCGTTGAGAAATTTGTTGGTGCGAATGTTGTTGCACCGGATCTACGTGCAGGTGCTGCACTTGTAATTGCCGGTCTGGCAGCAGATGGATTCACGGAAGTAGAGGATATTAAGTATATTCAACGTGGATATGAAGCATTTGATGAGAAGATTCGTTCTTTGGGTGGACAGATAGCCATTGCAGAGACGGACAAAGAAGTTCAGAAATTCAAGTTAAAAGTAGGATGACATAATATTATTGGTCATTGTTACAAGCAAGAATATAATTGCTGCAATCATATATTTGGTTGCAGCAATATAATAAGATATGTGGTATAGCATATCCTTCATGGCGGACGATATTTCTTTTTAAGTCCGTCTCCAGAACCGAATCGGTTCATTTTTCACATTACACAAGATTATATAGTAAGGAGGGTTTTTTTCGTGTACCGTATTTTATTATTGCACGACCAAAAAAGAGGAAACTGTCGGATTAAAGAATATCTGGAATTAAGCGGATATTCTGTAGATGAGGAGGAAATGGAGATTCCGCAAGACATAGGACGACGGATCCTTGACTGGAATCTGATACTGCTTAATTGTAAAGATGCAGGTATTTATTTTTCGCTATGTGAGAAACTGCGTTATTTTACGGATATTCCTATTGTTATTCTGACAGTAAATGATGATGAGTGGGTGAAGATCAAGATGTTTCAGATGGGGGCGGATGATTATATTGTAGAACCATGCAGTAATGGGGAATTGCTTGCAAGACTTCATGCCAGGTTGGAACAGTATATACGCTTAACACGTTCTTTTGGATGTATTCGATCCGGTTCGCTTTCCATTGAGGTGAAGAACCGAAAGGTGTATTTGAAGGATCAGGAGATTCCTATGACATTAAGGGAATTTGATATTCTTTTATATTTGGCGCAACGCGCCAATGTGGTAGTGAGCAAAGACGAATTGTATAAGAATACGTGGGATGAGAGATACATAGAGAGCGGATATAATAGCGTGGCAACTTTTGTGAAGAAGATTCGAAAGAAGATTGAACCGGAGGGGTGTGAAGAGAAATATATTGAGACAATCTGGGGAATTGGTTATCGTTTTTTGATGTGATTTTCACGGTTGCATTTTTGTATGCGTCATTTTATAATTTATTCGAATTAAGATCTGTTTGATAATTGCAGAATCTGATCAGAGGAGGACGTCAGTGTGAAAGTTGAGATATTGCATGAAGATTCGGATATTTTAGTATGCATCAAACCGGTTGGGATGCCGGTTCAGGGAGATAAGAGCAGGGATGTAGATCTGCTGACTTATCTGAAACATTATATTTTTGAAAAAGAGGAGATGGATGAAGAACCGTATCTTGCCATGATTCATCGTTTGGATCGTCCGGTCGGTGGAGTGATGGTGTTTGCTAAGAATCAGGATGCAGCAGCCAAACTGTCCGACCAGGTGCAGGATGGAACAATGGTCAAATTCTATCAGGCAATTCTAACCGGAGAACTTCCGCAAGAGAGCGGTACACTCAAAGATTATCTGTTAAAGGATGGTAAGACGAATACGACCAAAGTTGTTAAAAAAGGTACGAAAGGTGCCAAGCGTGCAATTTTGGATTATGAGGTGTTGGATGTGTTTGAAACGGATCAGGGAATTCTTACTTATGTGTTGATCGAACTGCTGACAGGCAGACATCATCAGATCCGTGTACAGATGGCAAGCCGGGGAGCCGGCATTTATGGTGATACAAAGTATAATCCGCAGTTCATGAAAACGAAAAAGCAATATCAGCAGATTGCATTGTTTGCAACCAGATTGGAATTTGAGCATCCGTCAAGCGGGGAACATCTGGTGTTCAAATGTGAACCGGAAGGTGATGTATTTGATGTGATTGAGATGGAGGATTTTTAGAACGTTCTATATCGAAATATGCATGATGTGGATCAGACAGGGTAAGATATGTAATATATCTTATCCTGTTTTTAGGAGGACGTCAGTGTGTATCGTAAAATTGCTTTGTATATGGGACTGTTCACGGCACTTTATCTGATCTTCCGTTTTTTGCTGCCGTTAGTCATTCCCTTTGTGGTAGCTGCCGTTGTTGCAATATTATATTATCCGTTTATTCGTAAGATATTTCAGAAATGTTCCTTATGGGAACACAATACCGGACAGAAAAAGAGGTTGTTAGCTATAGCGGTTGTAGTCTTTTATGCGGTTATTCTGATTGTGTGTATGGGTCTGATTGGATATCTGTGTGTGGAGGCAAAAAATATTTTGTTAAATTATCCGTTTTATGAGGCAAAAGCGTTATGCCTTATGAGAAAATGCTGTTGTCAGTTGGACACCTGGTTTCAGATGCGTTCCGGAGTATGTTTTGCTTATCTCGAAAACTGGATGACCATAATGAAAGAAAGTGTAGCAGGCAGGTCGGCAGGAATCGGTATAGTTTCCCAAATGACCTTATTTTCCGTGCAGACGGTGGAACGCTTTTTTGGTTTCTTGTTTGCATTTATTGTAACTATAATTGCAACTTTTTTTCTGATATTAGATTATGAGCAGATCAGGGAGAGATTGCTGCAAAATGATATTGGCAGGAATATATGTAATATCGTGACATCTTGTAAACATACTTTGAAAACGTATATAAAGGCACAAGGACGGATCATGTTGCTGGATGGTATTGTATGTACGATTGCATTTTGCCTGATCGGACAACCATATTATGTATTTCTTGGACCGTTGACGGCGGTGGTAGATGCACTGCCAATACTGGGTGCGGGAATCATACTGATTCCATATGTGTTGTATCTGATTTTTACCGGATCCTTTGGCAAGGCGGTTATCATTGGGATTGCCTATGTCTGCTGCGTTGTGATTCGTCAGATCACTGAGCCGAAAATGATAGGAAAGCAGATAGGGTTAAGACCGATCTATACGATTATGAGTATGTATATTGGTTTTCGGTTATTTGGGGTGGCCGGTTTTTTACTGGGACCGATTGGAGTATTGATCGTCAGACAGGTTGTTTTGCTTGCAAATAAGGAATAATCGGGATATAATGAGCGATAGCGAGTAAGAACAGGTGATTACCTGTTGATCGAGAACATCCGGTCAGGATGTATCAGTTTGACAGAATATATGAAGGAGAGAGAACATGGCAAACGATAAGAAGTTAGTAGAACAGATCACTTCCATGGAGGAAGATTTTGCACAATGGTATACGGATACTTGTGTAAAAGCAGATTTGATTGCGTATACAAGTGTTAAGGGATGCATGGTATTAAAGCCGGCAGGATATGCGATCTGGGAATTGATCCAGAAACAGTTGGATGAACGCTTTAAAGCAACCGGTGTAGAGAATGTTTATTTACCAATATTTATTCCGGAAAGTCTGTTGCAGAAGGAGAAAGATCATGTAGAAGGATTTGCACCGGAAGTTGCATGGGTAACACATGGCGGCTTGAATCAATTACAGGAGAGAATGTGTGTCAGACCGACTTCTGAGACATTGTTTTGCGATTTTTATAAAGATGATATCCAGTCTTACCGTGATCTTCCAAAAGTATATAATCAGTGGTGCTCGGTTGTGCGTTGGGAGAAAGAGACAAGACCATTCCTTCGTTCACGGGAATTTTTATGGCAGGAAGGTCATACCGCACATGCAACTGCAGAGGAAGCAGAAGAGAGAACATTACAGATGTTGAATCTGTATGCAGATTTCTGTGAGGATGTATTGGCTATGCCGGTAATTCGCGGACGCAAAACGGAGAAAGAAAAATTTGCAGGTGCAGAGGCAACTTATACGATCGAGGCATTGATGCATGATGGTAAGGCGTTGCAGTCCGGTACCAGTCATAATTTTGGCGATGGATTTGCAAAGGCATTTGGTATTCAGTATACGAGCAAAGATAACAAATTGGAATATGTGCATCAGACATCCTGGGGAATGACAACCCGTTTGATCGGTGCGGTCATTATGGTTCATGGTGATAATTCCGGTCTGGTACTGCCTCCGAAGGTTGCTCCGACACAGGTTATGATCGTTCCGGTCATGCAGAAGAAGGCAGGCGTTTTAGAGAAGGCTGCGGAATTGAAAGAAAAATTATCTGCATATCGAGTAAAGGTAGACGATTCCGATAAGAATCCGGGATGGAAGTTTGCGGAGCAGGAGATGCGTGGAATTCCGATCCGTGTAGAGATCGGACCGAGAGATATTGAAGCAAACAAGGCATTGCTGGTACGTCGTGATACCGGAGAAAAGATCGAGGTATCTTTGGATGAGATCGAAACAGTGATTGGTGAGCTGTTAGAAACCATTCAGAAAGATATGTATAACAAGGCGTTAAAGCATAGAGATGCCAATACACATACTGCAACAAGCTGGGATGAATTTACGGATATTATTGAGCATAAGCAGGGATTCATCAAGGCAATGTGGTGTGGTGAAACTTCCTGTGAGGAAGCAATCAAGGATGAGACGGGAGCGTCTACCCGTTGTATGCCGTTTGCACAGGAACATTTAAGCGATGTGTGCGTTCACTGTGGAAAACCGGCAAAGAAAATGGTTTACTTCGGAAGAGCATACTAGATACCCTTGCACAGCGTAAGCGAGGGATGATGTGTGAGGCACATGCGAAAGGTATAGAGAAAGCCATGTAAGTTTGCCTTTATGGTACGCAGGCACGTTTGCACTTA
>OLYN01000055.1_pt1 | contig 69666 bp, 58 predicted proteins | sample 1674231 | NCBI WGS metagenome assembly OLYN01 (sample SAMEA103958153, study PRJEB25191) | human gut metagenome
ATGAAGCATAGCGCAAGCGTGCCTGCGTACCATAAAGGCAAACCAACATGGCTTTTTCTATATCTTTTCGCATGTGCCCTCACACATCTCACAATCCTTACGCTGTGCAAGGGTGTGAAAGGGCTATGTCGAGGCCGACTCCTTTTTCGTCAAAGTATTCTGCATATTCCGGTGCAGGAATATCATCCGTTATAATATAATCCATGCGTGTGATGTCCGCATATGTCATAATGCCGGCATTCCCGAACTTATCATGGTCCGCAAGCAGGAAGTGTTGTTCGCTCCGGTCCAATGCCGCCTGCTTGATCTCGTACTCCTCAAAGGTTGCGTTGGTAACCTGCCGGGATAAAGAGATTCCGGTACATGCCATAAATGCTTTCGTCATATTAAAGGTGGATAGGTAATTGACACCGCAGGAACCGACTAAGGATTCCGTGCCACGCAGCAGAAGTCCGGGCAGGGAGATCACTTTAATATCTTTGTATTGCAGGAGTTCTACAAGTGCCGGGATACTGTAGGTGATCACGGTCAGATTCGGAATATTAGCAAGATAGGGAATCATGTTAAGAGTTGTGGTTCCGGAGTCTAAGAAAATGATGTCACCTTCCTGCACATAGGAAGCTGCCTTTTGGGAGATCATTAACTTTTCGTTATTGTTGCTGGAACTGCGCTCGGTAAATGGGCGGAGCGTTTCGGCGTGTGTAGCAGGTGCATTGGTATTGGCAACAACGCCGCCATACACTTTGATCACGCTGCCACTGGTGCATAGTGTATCGATATCGCGGCGGATCGTGTTCATGGATACTCCGAATTCTTCACATAATTGTTCCATGGATACGGATTTGTTCTTTATAATATATTCCTGAATGGCTTCGATTCTTTTTACTCTCATAATGGTTCCTCCTTTATATAGGTATGCAAACGGATATCATAAATGAAAAGGCAAACTGAAATTGCCAACATATAATAAAGTTGGTCAAGTTTTGGGTATATTATATACAAGTTTGAGCAGATTGTAAAGGAAGAGAACATGCAAACAGAAAACAAAAAAATAATATAAGATTAAAAATAATACTTGCAATTTTGGGAGAGTGCGGTTATAATCTGTAAATAAGTCGAAGGTGATTTAGAAAATAAACCTTCGGCTTTTTTGTTTGCCTAACATTTGAAAGGGAACAAAAACATACACTTAATATAATTAAAAAATGGCAAAACATACTTGACTTTATGGTTATGTAGAGGTAATATCTACCCAACATATGACATGAACATTATCAAAAGATGATAATACATGTCCCGAAACAAGGAGTGTGATGTAAATGGCAAGTAAGTTTATCATGCCAAAACAAATAATTAGTGGAGAAAATGCTTTACAACAGAGCAAAGAGGTGATTCGCACACTTGGAACCAAAGCATTGGTAGTAAGTGGAAAAGTAATGAATCGAATCGGTAATGTCAGGATTGTTACCAATCTGTTAGATGAAATTGGAATTGGCTGGACAGTTTATGATGATATTACCGGAGAGCCGGATGATGTGATGATTGATGGCGGTGTGGAAGCATACAAAGCAAACGGATGTGATTTCCTGATTGCGATTGGCGGCGGAAGCCCGATGGATTCGATGAAAGCGATCGGAGCATTGATTACCAATCCCGGAAAGATTGCGGATTACATGGGAAAAGAGATCACGAATCCGCTTCCTCCAATGGTTGCGATTCCGACAACGGCGGGTACCGGATCGGAAGCAACGCAGTTTACCATTATTACAGATACAAAAACAAGTATTAAGATGTTATTAAAAGGAACGGTGCTGATACCGGATGTTGCAATTGTGGATGCGTCATTTACCGTATCTTCGCCAAAGAGCGTAACCAATGCAACCGGATTAGATGCCTTAACCCATGCGGTGGAGGGATATACTTCCAAGAAAGCCTCCCCGCTTACCGATGTATATGCCGTTGATGCAGTCAAGCGAATTTTCCAATATCTTCCAAGAGCTTACGAGAACGGAGAAGACATGGAAGCGAGAGAAGAAATGATATTGGCGGCATTAGAGGCAGGAGTGGTCATTAACAACTCTTCCGTCACATTAGTGCATGGAATGAGCCGGCCGATCGGAGCCAATTTCCATGTGCCGCATGGATTATCCAATGCAATGTTGTTAAAGGTTTGTCTGACATTTGCATTAGACGGAACCTATGAACGATTTGCAGATCTTGGACGGGCCATCGGGGCAGCGACAGAAGAAGACAATGATGAGACGGCAGCCAAAGCATTTTTAGATGCGATCATTCAATTATGTGAAACGTTAGAAGTTCCAACACTTGCGGAATATGGTGTTGATAAAGAAGCATTTTGCGAGGTCATGGATAAGATGGCAGATGATGCGATCGCCAGTGGAAGTCCGGGAAACACAAGAAAGACAACTACGAAGGCGGATGTGATTAAGATGTATAAGGAATTGTGGTAGAAAAGGAGATATGTATTATGAGAGAGATGTCAAAAGAAGAAATCAAGAAATTAGATAGAGAACATGTATTGCATTCATGGTCTGTACAGGGAACATTAGATCCAACCGTAGTTACAAAAGCAGAAGGCATTTATTTCTATGATGCAGATGGTAAGAAATATTATGATATGAGTTCACAGCTTGTGAATCTGAATATCGGATATGGAAACCAGAAGGTGGCAGATGCGATTGCAGAGCAGGCACATAAGCTGCCATTTATCGGACCGGGTTATGCGGTAGATGTAAAGTCAGAGTTAGCAAGAAAGATCATTGAGCTGGCACCGGATAATATGCAGAAAGTATTCTTTACATTAGGTGGTGCAGACGCCAACGAAAATGCCTTAAAGATTGCAAGATTATATACAGGAAGAAATAAAGTAATGTCCCGTTATCGTTCTTATCATGGTTCTACGATGGGCGCCGGCAACTTAACCGGTGAGCCGAGACGTTTCAACTGTGAGCCTGGTATTCCGGGATATGTCAAGTTCTTTGATCCATATGTATACAGAGAACTGGTAGATTTTGAAGATGATGCAGCCGCAACCAGGTTCTATATTGGTAAGTTAAGAGAGCAGATCATTTATGAAGGTCCGGAAAGTATTGCAGCAATCGAGTGTGAGACAATTACCGGTAGTAACGGATGTATCATTCCTCCGGATGGATATCTGCAGGGTATCCGTGATCTGTGTGATGAATTCGGTATCATGATGATCTGTGATGAGGTTATGATGGGCTGGTGCAGAACCGGTGAAGTGTTCGCCTGCCAGAATTGGGGAATCAAGCCGGATATCATTACATTTGCCAAAGGTGTTACCTGTGGATATGCACCACTTGGTGGCGTAATCGTAGATAAGAAGATTGCCGATTATTTCGATGATCATAAATTACTTTGTGGACTTACATACAGTGGTCATCCACTTTCCTGTGCAGCAGGTGTTGCAACATTGGATGTCTATAAGGAAGACCACATTCTTGACAATGTAAGAGCCATGGGCAAGATCTTAGGTGAGATCGAGGAAGACCTGAAGGACAAACATGCCTGTGTTGGTGATGTCCGTTACAAAGGTTTGTTCTCAGCCGTTGAGCTTGTAAAAGACAAGGCAACGAAGGAACCGCTTGTCGGCTACAATGCCGATAAAGAGAACCTGATGGGTAAGATCTGTGGTATGTTGAAGGCGAAAGGCTTCTCAACCTATACACATGAGAACATCATCATTGTAGCACCTCCGCTTATTATCAAAGAGGATGAACTCCGCACCGCAATGACAATGCTTGACGAAGTCTTAACAGAAGTTGACAAAATGATCGCATAAGCGTGAATGTAACTAAATATATACTTAAGTGTGATAACAAAGGCGTTACGCAGTATTGCGTGACGCCTTTCTTATATTAGTAACCCGTTCATAGGATTTAGTACCAAGACCCAAAGTTAGAAGGAGGAATTCATTATGAAGAGATTATTTAAAAAAGTGGTAGCAGTAGCGACCGTTATGGCAATGTGTATGTCCATGGTGGCATGTAGCGAGGAAGCAGCAACTTCGGAGTCATCCGGAGGAGGCAGCAGTAGTAGTTCAAGCAGTGGTGATACGATCAAGTTAGGTTTTGTATATCCGATAACCGGTAATGCACCAAATATCGGCGCAGCCTGTAAGAATGGAAGCCAGTTAGCAATTGATGAGATCAATGCAGCAGGCGGTATTAACGGTAAGCAGATTGAAGCAGTATTTGAGGATGATGAGAACAAACCGGCAACCGCACCAAATGCGGTTACCAAGTTGTTAGAGCAGGATAAGGTAGATATGGTATTGGGTTCATACGCAAGCAGCTGTTCTATCGCAATGGCACCAATTGTAAATGAAGCCAAGAAGATCATGATCTCTGTTGGTTCTACCAATGCAAAGGTAACAGCAGAAGGTGGAGAATATATCTTCCGTGCATGTTTTATTGATCCGTTACAGGGTAAAGTTGCAGCAACATTTGCAAAGAATACATTGAAAGCAGATAAAGTTGCAATGCTTTATGATGTAGGTAAAGATTATTGTGTTGGTATTTCGAGCCAGTTCAAAGAGACTTTTGAGGCCGATGGCGGAACGATTGCATATGAAGGAAAATATAACACAGGTGACAGTGATTTCAAGTCTTACTTAACAGAGATCAAGAATTCCGGTGCAACGGTATTATACCTTCCGGATGATTATGATGTAGTCGGACTGATCGCAAAGCAGGTTTCTGAGATCGGATTAGACATTCAGTTAATGAGTAGTGATTCATGTTCGGATCCGGCTTTGGTAGAGATCGGTGGCGATGCGGTAGAGGGTATGTACTTTACAGATCATGTATCTATTCAGTCTGATAATTTAAAAGATTTTGTTGCCGATTACAAAGAGAAATTTGATGCAGATCCGGGTTCATTCTCCGTATTAGGTTATGATGCCGTATATATTGCAAAGGCAGCGATCGAGAAAGCAGGGAGTACTGACGCAGATGCAGTGAAAGATGCATTACATAGCTTAGATGAGAAATGCGGTACCACAAATTACAAGTTTGATGAGAACGGTGATCCGATCAAGAGTGTAGTTGTGAACCAGGTAAAAGACGGTTCCTTCAGCTACGTGGAAGAGATCTCGCCAGAGGAATAGGATAAACTCCAGGCAGCCGCGCCTGCGAGACGCAACGGTTGTAATAACATCCATAGCGTGGCAGCCAGCAAAGAAGCAAGATAAAATAAGCAGGTAGTCTGGCACAGACAGAATCTGTATTCACCGGATATCCGGATGCAGCAACCGGGAAGACGCAAGAGGGATGACGGAATGTGTGGTGAATATCAGGCGGTCTGTCTGCCGGCCCCTGGATGGTTAGGAGAGATGGCTATGGATACATTATTACAACAGATTGTAAATGGTATTTGCCAGGGAAGTGTGTATGCCCTCATAGCAATCGGATATACAATGGTATATGGAATCATTAAACTGATCAATTTTGCCCATTGCGATATCTATATGTTTGGTGCGTATGCCGGTTATTTTGCAGTATGTGTGTTCCGGTTTGGTTTTTCGGGAACGTTAATATTTGCAATGTTAGCGTGTGCGATCCTTGGTATGTTGATTGAGAAGATTGCGTATAAACCTTTGCGTAATTCACCAAAGGTTACCCTGTTTATTACTACAATGGGTGTGGAGCTGCTGTTACAGAACCTGATGAAAACAAACCTTTTGGCAGGTCCGAACTCCTTATCATTTCCGGAGTTGTTCCCATTAAAGTCCTACAATGTAGGAAGCGTTATTATCAGTAATTATCAGATCATTGCGGTGCTTACTACGATTGCCCTTTGTATCCTGTTGCAGTTGATGGTTAAGAAGACTAAGGTTGGAAGAGCCATGCGAGCAACTTCTTATGATTCGGATGCGGCAGCACTTATGGGAATCAATACGAACCGGATCATTTCCATTACCTTTGGTATTGGATCGGCATTGGCAGGAACCGCAGGTGTATTGGTTGGATTATTGTATCCGAAACTGACACCGGCAATGGGCGTTATGCCTGGTCTGAAGTCCTTCGTTGCAGCGGTATTAGGTGGTATCGGAATTATTCCGGGTGCGATGTTTGGTGGTGTTGTAATGGGATTGATTGAAACACTGTCCAAGGTATATATCAGTTCCGGATTGTCTGATGCGATATCATTTTCCGTGTTGATCATTATTCTGTTGATCAAACCGGCAGGTTTGTTTGGCAAGAATGTCAGAGAGAAAGTGTAGGTGATAGCTATGGAAAAGCAGATGAACGAAAAGGCATTTGACACACGCATAATAGCGAAAACCTATATCAAATATGCAATCATCATAGGTGTGCTGTTTGCCATATATGGAATTGCCTTATTTTTAATTCAGAGAGGCATTCTTGACAGTTATACGCTGCGAGTGATTAAGACTGCAGGAATCTTTATGATCGCAGCATTTGGACTGAATTTGATCTTAGGATATACCGGGCAGCTTACAATGGGACATGCGGCATTTATGTCGATCGGAGCATATGGTTCAGCGATCATGACGCAGAAATTCAATATGCCATATGGTGTTTCTTTACTTGTCGGTATTCTTGCAGCGGCAGTGCTTGCAGCAGCGATTGGTTATCCGATCCTCCGGTTGAAAGGTGATTACTTAGCCATCTGTACATTGGGATTTGGAGAGATTGTTAAGGTTGTTATCCAGAATATTGACTATGTTGGTGGTGCAAGAGGTATGACAAGTATTCCGGTTAAGACAAGTCTGATGACGATATTCTTTTGCGTAGCCTTATGTTTTGCCATTATCAAGAACCTGATCCATTCCTCCAAAGGTCGTGCGATCATGTCAGTCCGTGAAGATGACATTGCGGCAGAGGCAATGGGTATCAATCCAACCAAGTACAAAATGATATCCTTTATCTTAGGCAGTGCAATGGCAGGTCTTGCCGGTGGATTGTACGCACATTTCAATACCTTTATTGATCCGGTCACATTTAACTATGCAAAATCTTTTGACTTTATTACATATGTTGTATTAGGTGGTATGGGTAGTGTATCCGGAACGGTGGTTGGTACATCCATTCTTGTATTCCTTCCGGAATCTCTCCGGGGACTGAGTGAAGTGTTCAAGGAAAATCGTATGCTGATCTACGCAGTCATGTTAGTTGCATTAATGATCTTCCGTCCGAATGGTATTTTAGGAACGAAAGAGATTACGGTAAAGGGGATTGCAAACTGGTGTAAGAAAGTATATGCAAAGATCACCCACAAAGGTGACAAAACGGCAAAGGCGGGTGAGTAATATGGGTAATCTGTTAAATGTGAAGAACTTAACGATCAAATTCGGTGGCCTGACCGCTGTAAATATGGTGAATATGGAGATTGGAGATAACAATCTGGTCGGTTTGATCGGACCAAACGGAGCAGGTAAGACAACGTTATTTAATATGTTGACCGGCGTGTACAAACCGACAAGCGGTAAGATTGATTTTGACGGAGAGCGGATTGACGGAATCAAACCGTATGACATTACTTCCAAACGTATCGCCAGAACGTTTCAGAATATCCGGTTATTTAAGGATCTGACAGTGTTACAGAATGTAATGGTCAGTTTTGATTTTCAGTCAAAGACAACATTATTAGGCAGCATTTTGCATAGTCCTTATCAGATGCAGGAAGAGGCGAAGATGAAAGAGGAGGCCTTGGAGTATCTGAAAATTATGAAACTGGATGACAAGGCGGATGAGCTGGCGAAGAATCTGCCTTATGGTGAACAGAGACGGTTAGAGATTGCAAGAGCATTGGCAGCAAAACCGAAGCTGCTGTTGCTAGATGAGCCGGCAGCGGGAATGAATCCACAGGAGACGGCGGAGCTGACAGAAATGATCCGATGGATCAAGGAAGAATTTAAGATTTCTATTTTGTTGATAGAGCATGATATGAAGTTAGTCATGAATGTGTGTGAATATATTTATGTATTATCATTTGGTGAGATTATTGCAAATGGTGTACCGGAAGAGATTCAGAAGAACCCGAAAGTCATTGAGGCTTATTTGGGAAAGGGGGCATAATTATGTTGAAAATTGATAATATTGATCTGTATTATGGAGCAATACATGCCCTGCATGGAATTAGTCTGGAGGTAAAGGATGGCGAAATTGTTACGCTGATCGGTGCAAATGGTGCGGGTAAGACGTCAACACTTCGTGCCATAAGTGGTCTGAATCATATTAAGAGCGGAACAATTACTTACAATGATACAGTAGTCAGTAAATTACCTCCGCATAAGATTGTAAGTGCCGGAATCAGTCAGGTTCCGGAAGGACGACGGGTATTTGGTGATCAGACTTGTGAAGAAAATTTACTGCTGGGTGCTTATCTGAGAAAAGATAAGGCAGGGATTAAGGAAACGATGGAAAAAGTATTTACATACTTCCCTCGTATACAGGAAAGAAAAAATCAGCTCGCCGGAACATTATCCGGTGGTGAACAGCAGATGTTAGCAATCGGAAGGGCTTTGATGGCGGAACCGAAACTGTTGTTGTTAGATGAACCGTCTATGGGTCTTGCACCAATTGTAGTGCAGGAAATATTTGAGATCATCAAGACGATCCGGGATGAAGGAACGACAATATTGCTGGTGGAACAGAATGCAAATGCTGCGTTGCAGATTGCAGATAGAGGATATGTTGTAGAGACAGGAAGCATTGTATTATCCGGTAAAGCGGATGATCTGTTACATGATGATGCTGTTCGTAAGGCATATCTGGGAGACTAGGAGGAATGAGTTATGGATAATTTTGTAATTACAATTGCGAGAGGATTCGGTAGTGGCGGTAAGTCGATCGCACTGGAACTTTCAAAGCGTATGGGAATCCCGTGCTATGAAAATGAGATTTTGGATATGGCATCGGATGCCAGTGGTATCAATAAAGCATTGTTCCATGAGACCGATGAGAGGCTCCGGGGCAGTTTGTTTGCCAAGATGTTAAAGGGTATACCGACGAAGACGATTCTTGCTCCGAGCGAAAAGGATTTCGTATCGGATATTAACCTGTTTAATTTGCAGGCGCAGATCATCCGGTCACTGGCACTTAGTCAGTCCTGCATTATTGTCGGTAAATGTGCAGACCATGTATTGGAATATTTTGATAATGTATACCGCATTTATATTGATGCACCACGTCCGGCATGCGTAAAATCCATTGTTGATAAAATGTGCGTTTCGGAAGCAGAAGCGAACCGGTTGATCAGCAAGACCGATAAATATCGTGCAGATTACTATAAATATTATACCGGTAAGGACTGGACAAATCCGACGAACTATGATCTGTTTATCAACAGTGATAAGGTAGGAAGAGAAAATTGTGCGGAATTGATCGAACTGTATGTGAAATTCCGGATGAAGCAGTTGTAGTCTTAGAATATTTTGTCTCGGCAGGAAAGCCTGCCGGGATTTTTTTTTACAAAAATAGGACAAATAATGAAGAAGTTCTTAAAATTATCACGAAAAATTTGCCTTTATGAGAGAAATCTAATATAATAGATAAGATACTAGGGCTAGAATACCTTTTAGCCCATAGCAGTCAGATGCCAGACGTAAAGAGGAAGGTGCGAAGATGAAATTTATACATATGGCAGATGTACATTTAGGAGTACAGCCGGACAAGGGGAAACCTTGGAGTGAAGCCAGACAACAGGAGATAAAAGATACCTTTGTTAAGGTAATAGAGAATGCAGAAGCAAAGCAGGTAGATTTGTTATTGATCGCGGGTAATCTGTTTCACATGCCGCCGTCAGAAGGAATGTTACGGGATGTAGATTATATCCTGTCAAAGCTTACAAAGACAAAGACGATCATTATTGCCGGAAGCAACGATTATATGAAACCGGATAGTGCAATGGCAAACTATAAGTTTTCGTCTAAGACAATTTGTTTATCGGCGGATAAGATCAGTAATGTCTACATGAAAGATCTGAATACATGTGTAACAGGTTTTTCTTATAATGACAAAGAGAATGAGGATGACATTCTCAATCATATTAAGCCTGCCAAACAGGGTGCATTTAATATCTTATTGGCACATGGCGGAGATGAGAAGCATTTGCCGTTTAATAAGAAGAATCTGAGGGAGTCGAATTTTGATTATGTGGCACTTGGACATATTCGAAAACCGGAAGTGATCAAAGAAAATGCAGTTATCATGTGCGGTTCGTTAGAACCGATCGATTATACAGATACCGGTGCAAGAGGATATATTTACGGTGAAGTGACAGATGGTAAGGTTAAGACGGAATTTGTTCCGGTTGCACAGCGCAGTTATATGAACCTGTTGATCAATATCAAGCCGGATCATACACCACCTATGATCTTAGATCTCGTAGATAAGCAGATTCGGAACTTGGGAACGCAGAATATTTACCGGATTCTTGTAAAAGGTCAGAATCATAATCATGATGTGTTTGATTTTTCAAGTCTGATGGACAAATACAACATATACGAAGTCATTACAGAACAGGCTGGAGAGTATGATCTGAATGCGTTATATCAGGAGAACCGGAATAATCTGGTGGGCAAATTCATCGGTCAGTTATCGGACAATTACTACAGTGATGAGATTTGCAAAAAAGCGGTTCATTATGGCTTAGACGTACTATTAAAGACAGGAGAGCGGTAAGATGAAGATTGATAAGCTGCATTTACAGGATTTTGGACAATTTCATGATAAAGATATCACGCTTGCTCCTGGTATGAATATTATATGTGGGGCAAACGAAGCAGGTAAGACAACCACGAAGGATTTCATTGTCGGTATGTTATACGGTATGGAGGATCCTTCAGACACAACAGGATTTGCCGGATATGAGAAGAGAAAACCGATCAATGGAGAGGCCTATGCAGGTTCGATGGAAGTGAAGACAGAACAGGGTGAGTTTCTGGTTGAACGGAATTTCCTTCGAACACAAAAGAGTCTGGCTGTGAAGGATTTAGATACGGGAAGAGAGGTTACACCGCAGAATCCGGACACATTAGTGGGAACTTTGATCCAGACAGATAAGAGTACCTATATGAATACGCTTTGTGTCGGTCAGATGGAATTAGCAACGGACCGGGCAATCGCAGATAAATTAAATGATTACATCGTAAACATGGCATCTACAAGAGCAGGTGATGTGGACGCAGTTCATGCGATTGATGAATTACGACAGAAGAAGCAGGAATTTTCCAATAAGGAATTAGAGGAAAAAGAACAGGAATTAACCGCAAAGCTTCAGTTGGATCGCGATTTTGATGCAGAGATAGAAACGGTTCGGGAAGAATACAAGCAGGTTGAGGCCTCCAAAGGGAAAAAGAAAGAAGAAAAATTACAGTTTACTCCAATCAAGAAACCGTCTGTAGAGGAAGAGGAGCCGGAAGAGGTTGAGACAGAACCGGAAGAAGAGGAACCTTTGACCGGTCGTGACAAGGATCTTAAGATGTTACAGCAGATGGGCAACCGTAGTATTTTGGATAATGCATTTGTGATCCTGTTTATTGGACTGTTGATCATTGCATTATTTGTAGGTATTGCATATGTAATTCCAATCAATATTCCACAGCTTAAGATGGGAATTATGGGATTTGGAATCCTGTTAGTAGTTATTACGATGATTCAGGTATTTTCCCGCAGGGCCAGATTATACCGGTTGTTAGAGGAGATGGAGATCGAGCAGGGATTTGAGGACGCAAAAGCAGAGGCGGCAGTGAGCCGTACAGAGGATGACGCAGAGTGGACTCAGAAACTGGCAGCTCTTAGAAGTAAGGAAGAGAATATTATTGAACAACGCAAAGAACAGGAAACATATCTTGTTGAGATCAACAAACTGAAAGAACAGATTGCAGCGAACAATGTAGAAAATGCAGCATTGGATCTGGCAATCCGTACAATTCAGGATCTATCAGAGGAGATTTATGATTCCTTTGGAAGTGTATTGAATGAACAGGTATCTGCATTGGTTCGCAGAATTACCAATGATAAATACACAGAGGTTCGAATTGATGATCAATTGAAGGTGATGGTGAAGAGCGGTAATTCTTATATCAGTATGGATTATCTGAGTACCGGAACAATTGAACAGATTTATCTGGCATTGAGACTGTCTATTGCGAATGTATTGATAGCGGAGGATTTGCCGATTATCATAGATGACATATTTGTCACATATGATTATCAAAGATTATATGATACATTAAGCTGTTTGAACGAGTATTTGAATCGACAGATCATTTTATTTACAACCAATCCTGGACTTCAGGATATGGCAGCAAACATTGGAATTGCAAATCATGCAATTACTTTGTAAGGAATCGTTCATAGCTGGAAATGAGGGAAAAACATGGCTGATAACAAAAAGCCCACATCAGATGAGAGACGGAAGACAGTGAATTCTTCCCAAAGTACCAACCATAGAAAAGAGAATGGTGTATCAAAAGAGAAAAAGTCTCCAGAACAATTGGAAAAGATGAGACAGCGTAAGGCGAAAAAGGAACGCAAACGGAAACGTAAGAGAGTCAGACGGATCATTTTAAGTTATCTGTTTGTTATGTTTGTGTTAGTGTGTGTGATCGGTGGATATTTTGTCTATGAGAAGTGGGGAAAAGACATACTAAGCTATCGCAAACAGGCAAAAGAATTAGTTGCCAATTCGTCAGAGTCTACATTCCGTCAGGATGAAACATCCATTGTATATGATGCGAATGGTAAGAAACTTCGTGAAGTAACCGGTGAGAAAGAGGTGTATTATAAGACCTATGATGAGATTCCGGCATATTTCGTAGAGGCGATTGTTTCTGTTGAGGATCGGCGATTTTATGAACATCATGGTGTCGATTATGAAGGTATCATGCGTGCGGCTATGATTTTATTCCGTAACAAAGGTTCCATTACGCAGGGAGCGAGTACGATCACACAGCAGCTTGCAAGAGGTATTTTCCTGACCAAGGAAGTAAGTGCGGAACGGACCAATGCCCAGAAGTATGAGCGAAAGTTTAAGGAGATTTTTATTTCCTGGGAATTAGAGAAGAAATATACCAAGCAGCAGATTCTGGAGTATTACCTGAACACGATATTCTTCTCCAACGGATATTACGGAATTGGTGCAGCGGCAAAAGGATATTTTGATAAGGATTTGGATGAGCTTTCGGCAGCGGAAGTTGCATATCTGTGTGCGATTCCAAACAGTCCGACTTATTATGATCCGAGAGTATATCCGGAACATACAACGAAACGTCAGCATAAGATATTGAAGGACATGCATGAGCTGGGATATCTGAATGATATAGAGTATGAGATGGCAATGGAAGAGGATGTGCAGCTGGCACCTGAGAAGAAAGTCAGCCATGATTATGTGGAAACATTTACCAACTTCTGTGCAACAGAAGCATTGATGGAAGCGTCCGGATTTGAGTTCCAGTACAAATTTGATACGATTGAGGAACAGCATGCCTACAATCAGAAATATCGTGCGATGTATGATGAGATGTATGCAACATTATATACAGGTGGATATCAGATCTATACTTCCATCGAACCGAAGAAACAGAAACTTCTTCAAAAGACCGTGGATGAGACATTGTCCGTAGATGAAGATAAGAATGGGGATACCGGAATCTATAATCTGCAGGGTGCATCAACCTGTATTGACAACTCTACCGGCCGGGTAGTGGCAATTGTTGGTGGACGTACCCAGAATGAATTGCAGGGATATAGTCTGAACAGAGCTTATCAGAGTGCAAGACAGCCGGGTAGTACGATCAAACCACTGATCGTATATACACCACAGTTAGAGAGAGGTTATACACCGCAGACACGCGTAGATGATAATCCGTTTGAAGAGGCAAAGATGCCGGAGAACTCAGGAAGGTCCTATTCCGGAATGATCTCTTTGGCACAGGCGGTTGCTGCGTCTAAGAACGTGGTTGCATACCGGTTGTTTGGTCAGTTAGGACCGGAAGTAGGAGCAGAATACCTGCTGAATATGAACTTTAATTATCTTACAATTGAGGACCGGCAGAATATGGCAGCCTGCTTAGGTGGTCTTACATACGGAGCAACGACGGTTGAGATGGCATCCGGTTATGCGACGATCGAGAACGACGGAGAATTCCGTAAGCCGACATGTATTGTGAAGATTACGGATTCGCAGGGCAATGAGATTGTAAAGGATAATATCAAATCAAAACGTGTATATGAGTTGAATGCTTCCAGAATGATGACTTCTATGTTACAAGGCGTATTTGCAGGAGGAACGGCAAGTGGACTTGGTATCAGTGGTATGTCGTGTGCAGGTAAGACCGGTACAACGGATAACAATACAGACGGATGGTTCTGTGCATATACACCATATTATACAACAAGCGTATGGGTAGGTTATGATACACCACAGGCAACCAGAGGATTGTGGGGATCTACTTATCCGGGAAGTATCTGGCATGACTTTATGGCAGAGATCCATGATGGTCTGAAAGACATCGGATTCCCGGATTACGAATGGGTTCGTTCTACGAAGGACTGGAAGGATACACGTTCAAGTTCAGAGGATTCCGAAGAAAAAGATAAGAAGAAAAAGAAGAAGAAAAAGAAAGAAAAGACAACAGAGGTTTCAACGGATACTACGGCAGCGCCGGTTACGGAAGCACCGGTTACAGAGGCTCCAACGGAGGCACCGACTACACAGGCACCGACCGAGGCTCCAACAACGCAGGCACCGGATCCGACAACACAACCATCGTCTTAATTTCCAAAGCAATGTATATAACGGGACTGCCGTGTGGCAGTCCCTTTATAATATATACTAGTAATTCTCGCGGATGGTGTGACGATTCCGGTATTCCATTACACGATCCTGAATACGATCGGTTGGATCTAAGATGTCTGAGATAGAAGCATCATGATTCAGGTGATCGATCAAAAGTGCAATGTATTTGCTCATATCTGCTGTAATGTGCCAGTCTCTTGCGAGAAGCTCCGGTGACTGATACGTTAAGTTCGTTGTAATAACTTTTTCGATGATACCTTCTTCTTTTGCTTTGTCAAATACTCCAAGTCCGTTTGTGAAAAGACCAAAAGTGCATACGCAGAATACGCGTTTTGCCTTGCGGGCTTTTAACTGTTTTGCAACATCGATCATACTCTCACCGGATGCAATCATATCATCCATAATGATCACGTCTTTTCCTTCTACGGAATCACCGAGGAATTCATGTGCAACGATCGGGTTACGTCCATTTACAATGGTGCTGTAATCTCTTCTCTTATAGAACATTCCGACATCTACACCTAAGATATTGGCGAAGTAGATAGCACGGTTCATGGCACCCTCATCCGGACTGATGACCATTAAATGATCTTTGTCTAATTCCAGATCATGTGTTGTAAGCAATAAAGCCTTTAAGAACTGGTAAGTTGGGCGGATGTTCTCAAATCCGTGAAGTGGAATTGCGTTCTGTACACGGGGATCATGTGCATCAAAGGTGATAATGTTATCGACACCAAGACTTACAAGCTCCTGTAAACATAATGCACAGTCAAGAGATTCACGACTGCTTCTCTTATGCTGACGGCTTTCATATAAAAATGGCATAATGACGGTAATTTTGCGAGCCTTACCACCACAGGCTGCAATGATACGCTTCAGATCTGCATAATGATCGTCCGGGGACATCGGGCATTCATGACCATAAAGATTGTAGGTGATATTGTAATTGGTTACATCTACAAGAAGATACAGGTCTTTGCCACGAACAGATTCTAAGAGTTCTCCTTTGGCTTCGCCGGAACCAAAACGCGGACAAACGGATTTTACAAGGTAAGAATCCTTTTCGTATCCGTTAAATGCGATTGTCGATTTCTCGACGTTGTTTCTGGCTGCCCGCCATTTTGAAAGATAGGAATCGACGCGTGCACCTAAAGAAGTACAGCTATCCAGGGCAATGATTCCTAACTGTCCTACAGGTATGGTTGATAATAAATTACTGTCATTTGGCATGGTTTTGTTTTCCTCCGTTAAAATGATTGCATTATTGTTGTATTGCTTTTCTTCGTTTGGCTAAGCGGATGTTGCTGCCATAGAAGTGAAAGACCTTGTATTCTGCAAAAATACGCGTTGTAATCCGGTCAGAATACCGTTCCGTTAATTCCTGCAAATTGAGATTCGTGGAGATTACAGTTGATTTTCCCTCGCGCATTCTCGTATTTAATATATCATAAAGTTCAGAAGATACAAAGGAATTTGTAAATTCTGTACCAAGGTCATCAATGATCAGCAGATCACAGGAATACAGATACCGATAAGTTTCCTGACTGTCTGCATTTTGATTCTTTTTCATGATCACATCACCGCACACGTCTTCAAACAGATGAATTGCAGTCTGATAGAGCACGGTGTGCTGGGTATCTAATAAGGATTTGGCAATACAGTTTGAAAGATAGGTCTTTCCAAGGCCGGTCTCTCCATAGAATAAGAGATTACCACCCTCTTTGTCAAATGTTTCGATAAAAGATTTGGTCTTATTGAGAATATTGTTCATGTTCTCGTATGGTGTAAAAGGGTGTTTCCCGTCATTTTCCCTAGCATAGTAACTGAGATCAAAGTGATCAAAATTCTCTGTCTGTAAAATGCGATCCAGAGTGGATTGCCGATAGAGAAGAGAAATAGCCGCCTGTTTGAAACAACTGCAATATGCATTGCCAACCCGTCCGGTGTCTTTGCACAATGGGCAGGTATAGACCGGCTGAAGATAATCCGCCGGATAGCCGTTTGTTTCCAGTAACTGTTGTTTCTCTGCAATCAGTTTACCATTCTGTTGCTGCACATCCTCCATTGCATTGGTTCCCTGCTTTAACCGGGAACGCACTGCGTTGATCGAGGAACTGGCAATGAGATTGTCAATTTCCTGAATTCTTGGAATCTTGTCGTATATTTCTTTCTTGCGGTCATTTTCCAGGGCACGATTTTCAATTTGATTTTTGTAGTAGATGTTCATCAGTTCATCATACTGGGAATCACTAAATGCCATTATTGATTGGTCTCCTGTAAGAATAAATGTTCAAATTCATTTACTACCGATTCATCAGTAGAACTTTGATAGTTGTTAAATTGATTGGTGGAAGACTTGCCGGCAGTGGTTTTCTTCTTCTTATCCGCCGCCCATTTTCGATCCAGCTCTTCAATATCAGACAGCTTGTGTACATTCTGTTTGTGCCAGCTCTCCAATATGCCGTTCACATAGTTAAAGTTGGCAGAGTGCGGTTTCGCTGTGATCGCACGTTTGCAGGCCTCCATAATAATATTCTTATTGAAAGAATAGGTATTATACCAGGTATCAATAAATGCCGTCTCTGTCGGGGTAGGAACTCTGCGGGGAATTCCTAACTGTTTCAATACTGCAACGTATATGGAGTTGTAATTCTTTGATGCGACTTTTGCATCCTCCACAGAAGTAATGCCATTCTTATACCATTCAATCGCAACTGCTTCTATGTAACGACAACTCTTCTTGCCGATCGATACACAATATTCTACCAGATATTCCAACAACTCCGGACGAAATGCCAATTCTTCATATATGTATAGTAAACTATGAATATCCGATTGTGTCAATGGTTTTCCGAAGTAAGTTTCCGTCTGATATAACAGATTACCGAAATCTTCATCTTCTTTTTTCGAGGCAACAAAAGAAGGCTTGTAACTTAGCTTTTTCGGGATGGAAACACTCTGACGGATCTTGGCCGTATCCGCATCCGCACTGTCTGTTTCTGCGGCTGCAGTCTCCTGAAGAGCGGCAGTATTAGCTGCAGGGGCATCCTTTGCGGAAGCATGGTCTAATATAGAAGATAAGTTATCGTCTTCATGATCTTCTGTTCTGGCGGATAACGGTAACAGCGTAATACCGGTCAGAACTTTATCCTTTGTATATTCTAATTGTAATGCGCCTTGCTTGATCCAATATTTGACTGCACGGCAAATATCCTTTTCAGTTAAATTAAAATGATCGGCGATACCTGCTACGGTCACAGCATTCCCACTGTTAAGCAGTCTCACCAGATAGAGATAAATCTTTACAAACTCACCATTTGCCTCAGTCATATAGTAGTCAATAAAGAAGTTTGAAACAGCAGAATAGGTCTCTTTGTTTTTAGTTGAAATAGTGATGGTGTCCACTGATTTTCCCTCCTTTTTTCTTAAGCAAATGGATTATAGCATAGTGCTTTCAAAAAGGAAATAGAACGCTTGTTTCCCCTGGTGTTTAGTCGCAAAATGTGGAAAATGTGGATTATGTGGACAACTGGTATACATAATGTAAATTGAGATTAGTATGGGTTACCAAAGATTCATTTATGCAAAGTAATTACAAAGGCTGTGAATCACTTCAAAATAATCTTATGTAAACAGAAATATCCACAACCTATTTCTTTTCCTAGTTGTGGAATAGGTTGTGGATATTGTGCATAACTATTTTCCGAGCAATTCTTCGCCAATTAAATAGACATCTCCGGCTCCCATAGTTATCAACAAATCATTTTTTTTGCAATTTATTAATAAATAATTTTCAACCGCTTCAAAGGAGCTGAAATATCTTGCATCGGTACCCAGTTCTTTGATTCGGGCTGCAAGATCTTTGGCATGGACTAAGCCGGTATCTTTCTCGCGGGCAGCGTAGATATCAACAACGATCACATGGTCAAAGCCCTTTAATGCATCTGCAAATTCTTCAAACAGAGCTTTGGTACGGGTATAGGTGTGAGGCTGGAATACAACCCATAGCTCATTGTGTGGAGTGTGGGTAGCGGTAGCGAGGGTAGCCTTGATCTCGGTAGGGTGATGTGCGTAGTCATCAATAACCGTGACATTTCCTAAAGTTCCCTTTAATTCAAAACGACGATGTGCACCACCAAAGCAGGCCAGTCCGGCAAGAATATGCTCGCGGTCAATACCAAGCAGGTCGGCAACTGCGATTGCTGCTAAGGAATTGGTAACGTTATGGGTACCGCCGATGTTTAAGTGTACCCGCTCATAAGGTTTGCCGTCTACGACTAATGTATAGTTCATATGTCCCTTCTCATCTGCTTCGATATCGGCTGCAGTATAACGGTTTGTGTCTTTCATACCAAAGGTAAGGATATTGCAGGTAAGATCTCTTGTGACGCGAGGAAGGCAATCCATATCCCCGTTGACTACCAATGTTCCGTTATCCGGAAGATTGGTTGCAAAGGTGTGGAAACTCTCGATGATCTCATCAATGCCACTGAAGAAATCCAGATGATCGGCATCTACATTCAGGATAATGCTGATGTATGGATAAAATGCATGGAAACTATTGGTGTATTCACACGCTTCTGTAACAAAGTAATCGGAATGACCAACTCTTACATTGCCACCGATGGAATCTAAGATACCACCTACGGAAATGGTTGGATCTACGTCAGCTTCCATGAAGATTTGGCTTAACATGGAAGTGGTCGTTGTCTTGCCATGTGTACCGGATACGGCTACGGAATACTTATAGTTGTTCATGATCTGACCGAGTAACTGTGCTCTGGTGAGCATTGGAATGTTCTTAGCTACACAGGCTGCATATTCCGGGTTGTCTGCATGGACAGCTGCGGTATATACGACTAAATCTATATCATCGGTAATGTTATCAGCAGATTGTCCGATGTTGACAATGGCACCCATGGAAACTAAGTTGTCGATAATATCCGAACTCTTGGCATCCGAACCGCTGATCTTGAAATTCTCTTTTAATAAAATCTCGGCTAATCCGCTCATGCTGATACCGCCGATTCCGATAAAGTGTACATGGTTGGGTTTGCTAAAATCAATATGATACATATGAAATCCCTCTTCCTTCTATAATAATACGGGTAATCGCTTACCCGGGCATATCTCATTTCATTATAGTATAGCGGTGGCGGATTTACAAGGCTTTATTGCTCCGGTGGCGGACGGGTTTATTGATCTGGTGGCGGGTGGGATGATACTGCAAAAATAATTGTAAGAATTTCTTCATTTTTGAACCGTTTTTTTGAAGCTTTTTCTGATATAATTCTTGTATCAACATATTCGTTAAAAAAGCACAGATACAGAATGCATAACAGGATATGGAAGGAGGAAGGAAATGAAGAGAATTTGCGTGGCGGGGTTCACTGTATTTGCAGGACTGTCGATCGGTCTATGTGGGTGTGGGCTGTTTCCGGAGGAAGCGGAAATTGATGATACGATACATATTGAACATTATGAGCCGGTTGAACACAATGTGGTCAGGGTGAAGAGGGGAGATCTGGATGAATCCGTAAGGGTTACCGCATTTTATGAGTATACGGCTCAGAAGGATTATTACCTGCAATATGCAGGAGATCCAACACAATGGGGATCGGAGATCCACAATTATGTCATGGCAGGGGATATTGTGAAAAAGGGAGATCTGTTAGCGGAGGCACCATGTGATGAATTGGAAAAGCAGTTGGCAGAGTATCAGTCGCAGCTAAAAGAAGCGAATGCGACACTCTCTTATAATAAGAAATTATTGCAGCAGGCGGAGGATACAGAAAAGGAATCTGTGCGGAACGTGGTAAAGGATAGTGAGGCACAGGTGAAGGTACTGCATACACGGATTTCGGAAGTGCAGGGAAAGATCTCTGATTATCAGATCCATGCAGATATGGACGGTCAGGTGATCTATCTTGCCGATGCATATCTGATCGGGGAATTTTCATCTTCCGACCGGTATGTTACGCTGGCATCATTGGATGGCGTGTTCAAGGGAACGCTGGAGGAAGCCAATAGTGCGATCGAAGTCGGCAATACCTATCAGGCGGAAGTGGATGAGACACAGATTCCGGTGAAAGTAGAATCGATCGATATGAACGAGGAGGGAAAAACGGAGATTACATTTTCTGCGGACAAACAATATACGAGTCAGAAGAAAGCAATTGTAAATATTGTCGGCGACAGAAGAAATAATGTGTGTTATCTTCCCGAAGATGCGGTCGCCATTGTTGGTGGAACGGCATATGTTATGGTAGTGGGAGAAGATGGATTTCCGAGAGCAAAAGAAGTCAAAGTGTCCGGACCGGTCAGTGATAATTACATTATAGAAGAAGGATTAGGAGAAGGAGATGAGGTTATAGATGAATAAGAAACAAATGATCGGCATTGGCATGGCCTTCGTATTATTCTTAAGTATGACCGGGTGCGGAAAAAACAGTGGTATTCCCAAATTGAAAAAGCCAGTCAGCGAGAGTGTGCAGAGTATCAAAGCACAGAAGAAGAACATAACGGAAGAAAAGGTGGTTATAGGGGATGTGACCAGTCATTATGCAGGCTGTCACTATACAGAAGACAAACAAAAGGTAGAATATCAGGTAAAGTATGGGGAACATGTTTCAAAGGGACAGGTGTTAGCTACTGCGGACTGCTCGGAATATGAGGTGCAGTTAGAAGATCTGAACCATCAGCTGCAACAGGAAAAAGAACAGATCTCTTATGAAAAGAAACATATGGAATTAGAGATCAAACAAAAGAAGCAGGAGCAGAAAAAGGCAGAGCAGGCAGAACAGCAACAGAAAAAAGAAGCACAGCAAAAAAAAGAGGAACAGAAAAAAGAGGAAGAAAAGAAACAGCAGGAGGAAGAAACGGAAACCACGCAGGCGGCAGACGGGGAACAGAGCACGGAGCAGGTTAAGGAGGAGAAAACGACAGAGGAACAGGAAGCGGAGGAAGATACCGCACAGGAGAGTTCAAAGGCGATCGGAGCGGATATAAAACGTCTTGAGACGGACTTAGAGTATAAGAAGAATCTGTCGGATATTCATATCAGTAAATATAACAAAGACATTGCCGCACTGAAGGAAAAAATAGCGGAAAATACATTGACGGCGGACGTGGACGGATATGTTGCTTATATCGCATTTAAGGAAGATGCATTGGCGATGGAAAATATTATCATGATCGCGGACACGAAAGAACTATATGTGGAATTACAAGAGGATCTTCCGGAACCGACACAGAAAGCGATGACCCGTGTATATACGACGTATCTTGGAAAAGAGGTCGAATTGAAGGAGCTTCCTTATTCCGAGTCAGAGCAGCGCCTTGCTGCAAGGAACAGTATGTTGCTGCGACCAAGATTTTCCATAGAATATGATAAGATGGCATTAGGGGATTACTTAGATGTACATATTGTGGTTGGAGAGGCTGACAATGCAGTTACGATTTCCAAGACCTGTCTGTATACGAGTGATGAAAAACAATATGTGTATAAAGTTGTGAATGGAAAAAAGGAAAAATGTTTTGTAGAGACCGGAATAACAAATGGTACGGAGGTTGAGATATTAAGTGGTATTGAAGAGGGGGATGACATTTTCTATCCGATAGGGGAGAAGATCCGTTATACAGAGACGGAGACGGTGCAAACGGGAAGCATTTCTCTCTGGAAACAGACGTCGGTTTTCAAATTGGGATATCCAAGGGAATTGGAGATATCGACCGGGGTAGATGAGGCAAAGCTCATGTACGCAACGGACAAGCATCAGGTGGAAAAGGGAGAGCTGTTGGCAACGGTTCAGGTAGATACCGGTCAGGCGGATGTGGAAGAAATAAGCAGTCAGATCGACTCGTTAGAACGTCAGTACAAAGAACAGAAGAAGACGGGAGAAGAAGCGATTAAGCAGTTGAAGAAACAGGGAGATGAGCAGGCGGTTGCACTTGCGATCGCAAAATTGGAAATGCAGCATAATGAGGAAGAATATGTTTTGCAAAAGAAGGCGTTGTCTGTCCAATTGGAAAGGCAGAAAAAGAAAACGGGAAGCATATCCATTGTGGCTCCGTGTTCCGGGAATTATGAGTCGGAGTTTGCTTCCGATTCCGGACATACCATATTACGCACAGACCATCCACTGGGAACATTAACCGATCAGACACTGCCATATTATCAGGCGGATAATATGAAGAATATATTTCATTATGGAGATCCGGTCAGTGTAGAAACAGAGAATGGCGATACATATGAAGGCAAGGTTGTCGGAGCATATCCTGTCGGCAATCAGGAAGTGAATTTTGTGGGAGAAGATGACAATGTTACCTACTATCCGATGGATCCGATCAAACAGCAGACGATGGCATATATTGAGTTAGAAGATAAGACAGCAGAGTTGACCAGCGGAAAGGCCAAAGTGATATCAAATGCGATACCGAATGTTATTGTACTTCCGGGTGAGGACATTCAGATGGAAGAAAATGTCGGAGAGTATGTATGGGTATTAAAAGATGAAAAACCATACAAGCAATATGTTGTCACGTTAAGAAATACAGACCGGGAATGCTGGGTTATTCGTGGTTTGTCCGAGGGTGATGTCATTTTGAAAGGAGTGGAGTAGGAAATGTTTACATTTATTAAGCAGAAGCTTCTTTATAAAAAATGGTTAAATATCTGTCTGTTGACGGGAATTGTATTACTCATCGCAGTGGCGGCATGTCTGCCGATGTATCAGAATATGTCGGAAAATCAAGCGTTACAGAATCAGATGAAGGAATATGTGCAGGAAAATGGAAAGTATCCGCTTGTAGTGGCTTTGTTCCAGGGAGCAGGATATAAGAAGTCGAAAAAAGCCTATGAAAAGTTTCGGGAAAAATGCACCGGTTGGGATGAAGCTCTGCGTGACGATCTGAAGATGGAACCGGTTGATAAAGTTACGTTATATACGTTGAAAGAATCGGACATTATATCCCGTGTGAATATCGGAAAACGAAAGAGTGGCAGGAAGATCAGGATCAGTTATATGACCGGCATGGAAGATCATATAAAGGTAGTAGCCTCAGAGCAGACCGGTAAGGGACAATATGGGTGTTATGTATCGACTGCCATGCTGGATACCAATCATTTATATGTGGGGCAGCAGATAGCATTTGAGGATTATAAGGACAAAAATGAGCAGCCGATCGAACTGACGATTGAAGGTGTATTTGAGGAAAAGACTTCGGATGACCGCTACTGGGTAAAGGCACCTCTTGAATATACGGATAATGTATTTGTGACAGAAGACACATGGAAAGAGATCCTTGCCCAAAATGACGGAAAAGTTACGATGCGATGTAATGCATATTATCTGTATGATTATACAAAATTGAAAGCAAAGCAGATTCCGCATTTCAGTGCTGTCCTGAAACGATATGAAAAGGCAGGGTTTACGGATCCGAAAGTGGCGGTGACGACAGAGTTTGCAGATACCATAAAAGAATACGAACAGCATGCAAAGAAGATCCATGCAATCCTGTGGGTATTGGAACTTCCGATCCTGGTATTGATCCTGGTGTTCATTTATATGATATCTTCCCAGATCCTGGAACTGGAAGGAAATGAAGTCGCAACATTGAAAAGCAGGGGAGTGTCCCTTAGGCAGATTATATGGATCTATTTTTGTCAGGCGTCTTTGCTTGCCGGAATAGGCATGGTTTTAGGGATTCCGATTGGATATGCAATATGCCGGCTGATGGGACAGGCGAGTGCCTTTTTGGAATTTGTAGACCGGAAGCATCTGATGGTAGCCATAACAGGCAGGTCGCTTCTGTTTGCGGTTGGTGCGGCACTGTTTGCGGTAGCATTTATGACGCTGCCACTTTTAAAGACTGCGAGGGTGGATATTGTTGCGAAGAAATCCCGCAGAAAGAATTCCGAGAAAAGCTTTTTTGAACGGTATTACATAGATGTTGCAATGCTTCTGGTATCCGCATATGCGTATCATAATTTTAACGGACAAAAGGAAGATATTGCACAGCGTATATTGAACGGAGAAGGCTTGGATCCGATCCTGTTCCTGAGTGCGGTTTTGTTCATGGCAGGAGCCGGGATGGTGTTGCTGCGTCTGTTTCGTGCAGGCACCGGACTGGTCTACCGGATCGGAGCGAAAAAATGGTCTCCGGCAATGTATGCCTCATTTTTACAGATCATGCGGACGAGAGGAAGACAGACGTTTATATCCCTGTTTTTAGTCGTATCGCTGGGAATGGGTATATTCTATTCCAATATTGCAAGGACGATCAACCAGAATGAGGAAGAGCGGATCTGCTACAATATCGGAGCCGATCTGGTTGTAAAGGAAAAATGGAAAACAATAGCACACCAGTACAAATTTTATGGTGAACAGGTTACGGATCTATTCTATGTAGAGCCTTCAACGGATCTGTATTCGGAGGTAAAAAAGGATACACAGTCAGCCACGCGTGTACTGAGACGAAATGTGAGCATCAAAGGGGCAAAAGCGCTTTCAGACAATGGTGAGATGATGGCAATCCAGACGCAGGAATTTGGCGAGACTGCATGGATGCGGGATGGATTGTTAGATAAACATTGGTATTACTATTTAAATGATCTCGCAAAAAAGGCAGACAATGTGCTGGTGTCTTCAAATGCGCGGGATGAGTTTGGCTTGAAAATAGGCGATACGATCACATTTAATCCGGTATCGGCTAACAAGGCATATCAGGATACAATGGGTGCACTGACCGGAACGATATGCGGGTTTGTAGATGCCTGGCCGGGATTTACCGGATATACAACCATTACAGATGAAGATGGAAAGAAAAAGCAGGAGAGTACTTATCTGGTTGTTGCAAATTACGGCTATGTGGAGAGCAGTTGCGGAGCACAGCCTGCGGAGATCTGGATGAAAACCGGTGGGGATAACGAAAAGGTAATGGATACGATTGAAAAGAGCGGAGTTACGATTGAGAGCACGCAGGATATGAAACAGAATATGGCATTGGCAAAACAGGCGGCAATGATCCAGATCACAAATGGTATGCTGACGTTGAGTTTTCTGGTTGTCACAATTCTGTGCCTGATCGGATTTCTCATTTACTGGATCACATCGATCCGGCAGCGGGAGCTGTTATTTGGAATATACCGGGCGATGGGTATGTCGATGAAAGAGATTGTGCGTATGCTGCTCAACGAACAGGTTTTTTGTTCATTGTTGGCAATTCTGTGCGGTGTGATCAGTGGCATACTGACATCAAAGTTATTTATCGCATTGATCACGATCGCTTATGCACCGGAACATCATGTTCTTCCGTACCAATTGTACACATCCGTAGGAGACATGATCCGGATTGGTATGATTGTGCTTTGTATGCTTGGCGGAGGCATTTATATACTGGCAAGAATGTTGTCCCGTATGAAGATCGCACAGGCGATCAAGATGGGCGAGGATTGATGGCATGGCATTGCCGATAATGTATGTGTGAAGGACAGGATAGCTGAGATGGCAGAAAGGAAAAGAGCGTATGGAGTATGCAGAGGTTATGATTGAAGCAAATGGAGTAACCCGTTCATTTCCGCTTGGAAATGGCAAGGAGATTGAGGTGCTTCATGGAATTGATATGATCGTGCCGGCCGGGCGGCTGACTATCTTAAAAGGCCGGTCCGGTTCGGGCAAGACAACGTTGTTGAATATATTGAGTGTGTTAGACCGTCAGACCGCCGGAACCGTGTACCTGCAGGGAAATGAGATTGGACAGGCACCGGAAGAAGAGAGAGAGCTGCTGCGGCGACAAGATATGGGATTTATATTTCAGGCGGTCGCACTGATTCCGGTTATGAATGCCTATGAAAATGTAGATTTTGGTCTGCGGCTGGCAGGCGTCAATGACGACAGGGATGCGCGGGTGCGGGAGTGCCTGGAACTGGTTGGTCTGAAGAACCGGATGAAGCATATGCCGGGTGAAATGTCGGGTGGAGAACAGCAGAGGGTGGCAATTGCCAGAGCGATTGCGCACAGACCCAAAGTGATCTTTGCGGATGAACCGACGGGAGCACTGGACACGAACACCGGTCTGGCAGTGATGCATTTATTCAAGGAGCTGATCGAAAAAGAAGGAATTACCATTGTTATGACAACGCATGACACCAATTTGATGGAGTTGGGAGATGTTGTTTATGAGATGGAGGATGGAATGCTTGGGAGGTGATGGATCGTGGACGAGAAGAAGGATATCATATTTTGCGATGGACTGGTAAAGATATATAAGACAAAAGAGATCGAGGTCATGGCATTATCGGGTCTGGAACTTGCCATTGCACAGGGAGAAATGATGGCGGTCATTGGAAAAAGCGGAAGCGGTAAATCCACCTTTCTCAACATGGTTGGCGGATTGGAACGCCCGTCCGCAGGAACTCTGATGGTAGACGGCAGGAATATGAGTCTGCTGACAGATGAGGAGCTGGTGCGGTACAAACGGGATGTTGTCGGTTTTGTGTGGCAGAATAATTCCAGAAATCTGTTTCCGTATCTGAATGCATTTGATAACGTGATGACACCGATGTTATTCCGTAAGGGGAATAAAGCAGAACGGCGTGAGCGTGCAGAGGAATTATTGGAGCTTGTCGGGATAGCGGATAAAAGGAATAGCACGCTGCGTCAGCTATCCGGTGGAGAACAGCAGAGAGTAGCAATTGCGATTGCACTTGCCAATCAGCCGAAGATTCTGTTGGCAGATGAGCCGACCGGAGCGGTGGACGTGAAGACTGCAAATCAGATCTTTGACCTGTTCCGTAGATTAAATGAAGAAATGGGTTTGACGATTGTGATCGTAACGCATGATAACAAAATCGCCAAAATGGTGCAAAGAGTAGTGAGGATTCAGGACGGCAAGATCAGCTCTGAACAGATCATGAAAGACGAATATGAAAGTAGTCTGCGGAAAATAAGCTTTGGAGAACTGGATCTTTCGGAGAAAACGCATGAGGAATTCAGCATTTTGGACAAATTTGGACGCGTGCAGCTTCCGGAAAAGATGATGGAGCAGGCGGGAATTGAAGGAAAAAAGGTTCGGTTAGAGGTTGTGGAGGGCAATATCGTTGTAAAGAAGGAATGAGCCTTTTGCAGTTGGTTTGGCAGTAATGAATGAAAAAAGTCAGGAAAAATCAAGGTTTTTCTTGACTTTTGCTATGCCATCTGATATTCTAATACGGTCGACACATGTCGGAGCTTTTTTTTTGTGTGCAAAAACTTCAATTAACGCTTGGGTTTGCAGACAAAAGGAAGCATTTACAATTTAAGATGGAGGTGGAAGTTGTGCGAGTTAAGATCACATTGGCATGTACAGAGTGTAAACAGCGTAATTACAATCTGACAAAGGACAAGAGAGTCCACACAGAGCGTATGGAAACTAAGAAGTATTGTCCATTCTGTAAGGCTCATACCTTACACAAAGAGACCAAATAATTAGGATTACGGAGGTGATTTCAGATGGCAAATGAAAATGAATCAGCGTCTTTAAAAAGAAGCTTTTTCACCGAGCTGAAAGGTGAATTCCGTAAGATTATTTGGCCTGACAAGAAGCTTTTAGGTAAGCAGTCAGTAGCAGTTATTGTTGCAGCGCTTATAATCGGTTGTATCATTGCGGCAATTGACTGGTTGTTCCAGATTGGTCTTTCATTTATTATTGGTTAGGTGGTGAACACATGGCAGAAGTAGAAAAGAGTAACGAAGCGAAATGGTATGTGGCACACACTTATTCCGGATATGAGAATAAGGTTAAAGTTGATATTGAAAAGACCATTGAGAACAGAAAGCTTCAGGATCAGATCTTCGAGGTTCTTGTTCCATTACAGGAAGTAGTTGAATTAAGAGACGGTAAGAAGAAATCCGTATCAAAAAAGATTTTCCCAGGCTATGTATTGATCAACATGATTATGAATGATGCGACCTGGTATGTAGTCCGCAACACCAGAGGTGTTACAGGATTTGTCGGTCCGGGATCTAAGCCGGTACCGCTTACAGAGAAAGAGATTAAGAATCTGGGAATCAAACTTCCAAATAAGAATGATGCGAAGCAGGAGCTTCCTCGGGTGGAAATTGATGTTGAGCTTGGTGATAGCATTAAGGTTATCTCCGGTGCCTGGGAAGGAACCGTTGGAACCGTTACGGATATCAACGTAGCAAAACAGGTCGTTACGATTGAAGTAGATATCTTCGGTCGTGCAACATCTGTGGAAATTGGTTTTATGGATGTTTCAAAGATGGATTAATTCATCAGACGTGATAAGGATGTGAATATGCATCCGACAATTAGTAAAAAGAAGATTGCATAGCAGAATGAATCGGTTCTGTGTTGTGCAGAAGTGGGAGGGCAAGTCCCGATTGACCACATGAATTAGGAGGAATAACGATTATGGCTAAGAAAGTAGAAGGATATATCAAATTACAGATTCCTGCAGGTAAGGCAACTCCTGCACCACCGGTTGGACCTGCATTAGGTCAGCACGGTGTTAATATCGTAGAATTCACAAAGCAGTTCAATGCAAAGACAGCAGATCAGGATGGAATGATCATCCCTGTTGTTATCACTGTTTATGCTGATAGAAGTTTCAGTTTTGTAACTAAGACTCCTCCGGCTGCAGTTTTATTAAAGAAAGCATGTAAGCTTGACAAAGCTTCATCTGTTCCTAATAAGACTAAAGTTGCTACCATTTCTAAAGCTGAGGTTCAGAAAATCGCAGAGCTTAAGATGCCGGATTTAAATGCAGGTAGCATTGAAGCAGCAATCAGTATGATTTCAGGAACAGCACGTTCTATGGGAATCGTAGTTGAGGATTAGACATTGAGCACTTAGCGAGAACGAGCCATTAGGCGATGTTTGAGCTTAGTACGAAAGCCCATCCTGATACTTAATGAGAGCGAATGAAATGTGGCTCGAATTTAGTAGAATGGATGCTATATGATTATTACATTTGGTGGGAGGGTCGCTCCCGATAATACCACAGGAGGTTTTTAAGAAATGAAAAAAGGTAAAAGATATGTTGAAGCATCAAAGCTTGTAGACAAAACACAGGTTTATGATATTCCGGAAGCTGTTGCAATTGTTAAAAAAGCAGCAAGTGCAAAGTTTGATGAGACAGTAGAAGCACATTTAAGAATGGGTCTTGACGGACGTCATGCAGATCAGCAGATCCGTGGAGCTGTTGTTCTTCCTCACGGAACAGGTAAGACTGTTAAGGTTTTAGTATTCGCTAAGGGAGATAAGGTAGATGAAGCTACTGCAGCAGGTGCTGATTATGTTGGTGGCGAGGAATTAATTCCAAAGATCCAGAATGATGGATGGTTAGACTTCGACGTTGTAGTTGCAACTCCAGATATGATGGGTGTTGTTGGTCGTCTTGGTCGTGTACTTGGACCAAAGGGCTTAATGCCAAACCCAAAAGCTGGTACTGTAACTCCAGATGTTACAAAGGCTGTTAATGATATCAAAGCCGGTAAGATTGAGTACAGACTTGATAAGAACAACATTATTCACGTGCCAGTTGGAAAGGCTTCTTTCACAGAGGAGCAGTTAGCAGACAACTTCCAAGCGTTAATAGATGAGATTATTAAGGTTAAGCCAGCAGCAGCAAAGGGACAGTATATGAAGAGCGTAACATTATCTTCAACAATGGGTCCTGGTGTTAAGATTAACACAGTTAAGTTCCTGTAAGCTTAATTCAAACTGAACGGATAAGAAAGACCGTCGCATATGCGACGGTCTTTTTGATGCTCTTTGTATGAAATGGATTATCCATGTGATGCAAATAAAGCAGCAATCTCATCCGGAGATAATTGCTTGTTCGGATCATCGGAAACAGGTGTTACAGTTGGAGCGGCTGCCTGTGCGGCAAGGGCTTCATCCATCTTCTGTTCTTCGATTCGGGCTTCTTCATCACTCTTTGGTGCAGGTTCGGAAGCGGCAAACAGGGCAGCAATTTCATCCGTTGAAAGCTGACGGTTTGAATCGTCTGCTGCCGGAGCTGCCGGAGTTGTGTCAACAACCGGTTCTTCCTTCTTTGGTGCAGGGTCGGAAGCGGCAAATAAAGCGGCAATCTCATCTGCACTTAATTGTCTGTTTGGATCATCCGTGGGTTCTGTGCTTGTAATTGGTGTTACATTGTCTGTCAGTTCTTCGGTTTCTTCCTTGGCTTCAGCGGATTTGCCCACAACGGTAAAGGTCGGTGTGAATGGTTCCGCATCTTCGGTTTCTTCCGTTACCGGTTCTTCTTTTTTTGGTGCAGGATCGGCAGCGGCAAATAAAGCTGCGATCTCATCCGCACTTAACATATCATTTGAAGATTTGCCTTCGATTCCGAGGTTATCCGGGCTTTCCGTTGTGTTTGTAACAGCTTCTTCCGGAATGGATTCTGCGACCGGTTCTTCCAGAATGGATTCTGCGACCGGTTCTTCCGGAATGGATTCTGCAACCGGTTCTTCCGGAATGGATTCTGCAACCGGTTCTTCCGGAATGGATTCTGCGACCGGTTCTTCCGGAATGGATTCTGCGACCGGTTCTTCCGGAATGGATTCTATAACCGGTTTCTCCGTGGACGCAGTTTCCGCTGTAGCAAGGGTATCTATTGTGGAGATATCTTCCGAAACAGCAGCTTCCGGTATATCTTCTGCTATGTCTTCCGGTATCATATTGTCAGTTGGAATATCTTTTGCCTGTTCCGTATCTGCGTATGCAGGATCTGCCATTGTCTGTACCTGAGGTGTTCCGGCAGGGATCTGAACCTGCTGGATGCTGGTTGAGATATTCTGTAATTCGTGTGCCACATTGTTAAGCTGAATACTTAAACCCTGATTCAACTGTTGTGGCTGGGATTTCAGATAAGATACGATATCATTTAATACAGCGACTACGTCATCATTGTTTGGCTGGATCTGATCAAAGCCCTGAACCATGGTTTCCGATAAATGATTCCGCATATCTTTGATCGTGGAGATCAGTTTTGTAGTATTGTTAAGATCATATTTGATCATTAATTTTGTAGCTTTGTTCTGGGTATTGGTAATTGTGGAAAGATTCTTGTACAGTGCAGCCTGGCTCTCTGCGTAATTATTCTCCAAAGTGCTGACCTTTTCCGCAGCCCGTCTGGTGTAGAGATAGGTTGCTTTGCCAAGCTTCGACTGAGCACCATTCATTGTTTCGAGCTGTTGGGAAATATCATCGATATAATTCTTGATCTGAACATTCATCGACTTGTTACGCATAGTGATATATGCAACAATATTCTGTACTAATATGTACGCAGTGATCAGGAATAGAATACTGACACCGACAACCGCAAACAGGATGCGGTGAAACATAATAAATGTATAGATTAATGCAATTCCTGTAGTCAGAGTCGCTAACACGGAAAAAGCGAGCTTGTTCTCTGGTTTATTCATAACGTATACCTCCATCTATAATACCCAATAATTACTTATAATTATACACGAAAATACAAAGAAGGTAAAGGATGGAAATTTTGTAATTGCCCAATGCGAAAATGTGTATTATGATAAGATTAATTGAGAAACGAAAGAGTGTGCATAATAGTACCTATTATAGATAAAGGGATGAGGAGACTCGTATGGAGATTAATAAGCACCACCTTTGTATCGGATGCATGCATGAATTGCAGGACAAAGAGATATGTCCATATTGTGGATTGGAGCAGAGAAGTTATACCCCGATCCCGCGCTGCCTGATTATGGGAACCCGTCTGGCAGAGCGTTATGTGCTGGGCAGGGTATTAGGGGAAGGAAGTTTTGGAATTACATATATTGGATGGGATACTTTGTTGGAGATTCCGGTTGCGATCAAGGAATATTACCCGTCTGATCTGGTAAGTCGTGACGTGATCCGGGGAAATGACAATTCGGTCTATCTGTTTGGCGGTATTGAGAAAGAAGAATATGACCGGCGTCTGGAACGATTTCTAAAAGAAGCAAGGAATCTGACACGGTTTAATCAATTGTCATCCATTGTATCGGTAAGGGACTTTTTCTATGCGAACAATACGGCATATATTGTAATGGACTATATTGAAGGGGAGATCCTTAAAGCATACATAAAACGAGAAGGTGCTATGGATGCAGGAGAGGTGTTGAAGATCTTCCGGCCGATTCTGGAATCTTTGGAGAAAATGCATGCGACAGGAATCATACATCGGGACATCAGCCCGGATAACCTGTTATTTGATGAGAACCATAATCTGGTGTTGATTGATTTCGGAGCGGCAGAATTGCAAAATGCCGAATTGACCAGAACGGTTACGATTACATTTAAGCGGGGATTCTCTCCGGAAGAACAGTACCGTTCTCATGGAAAGCAGGGACCGTGGACGGATATCTATGCACTATGTGCATCCATGTACTACGCAATGACAGGAATTGCGCCGGATGAGGCGATTCAGCGAACGATTGAAGATAAGGTTACTCCGTTGTGGAATGAGCCGGGTGTTATGCTTACCAATGCGCAGGCGCAGGCAATCATGAAGGGAATGTCCGTGCATGGGGAAGACCGGTTTCAGAGTGTTGCGGCATTGTATCAGCAATTGTATGGGGAGGGAGCAACAGGAGAAACACCTAAGAAAGGCAGACAAGCCGACAGGATGGTTGCATGGATATTGGGAATTGCTTTCGTGTTGATAGGGATTGTTGGCGGTTCGGTAGGATATCGGCGGATGACATGGTTACATGCAGTCAGGAATGCAACGGAAGATATTGTAGTTACGCAGAATGAGCAAGAGAATAGCAGAGGTTTACAGGGGAGAATAACGGAGAATGCGAAGGAAACGCCGGAAGAGCGGGTGACAATGGTTTCCTGTGTCGGACATACAAAGAGTGAAATACAGCAGATATTAACTACGGTTAAGAATATAACATTTCGTGTAGAATGGCAGGAAGAGTATAGTAATGAGATTCCGTCGGGACAGGTGATGGAGCAGAGTATTCCGGAGGGAGAAGAATTAGAAGAAGGAGAAGAGTATGATCTTCGGATCATAATAAGTGCAGGACCGGAGCCTGTGCAAACGACAGAAACGGTTACGACACAGCAGACAACAAAGTCAGCCCCGGCTAAGAACAATAAGAGTCCTTCCACAAAGAAACCGGATGAATTAGATGGATATATTGAGTAAATATAGAAGTGATTGACCAAGGATGAGGAATGGAAGCATGCAACAGGATAGATTGTGCAAAGCATTACAGAAGATATATAAAGAAAAGAAATTTTTTCGGTTTGATGAGTTTATTGTTTGTAAAATGTGTGATATGCCGTTGGATAGTGTGATTACAGATGATCTGCGCAGGAAGGCATATGCAGAATTTCAAATACAGACGGAACGGGCAGAGCTTGCGAGCGAGGTAACGATGCGCAGGTGGTTTGGAATGATGGGATATGCGAAACCGAACCGGATACATATATATGAAATGGCATTTGCGCTGCATTTAGATAAAAAAGGGACGGAAGAATACCTAACAAGGGGAATTGGTGAGCCGTCTTTTCAGATCAGCGATTATCATGAGATTATTTATCTGTATGGGATTGAGAATGGTTTGTCGTTTGATAAATGCCAGCAGATGATCCGTCTGTTTGAAAAGAATCTGATGGTGAATCAGAGACTGTCGACGACACGGAGTACGGAACAACTGCAGTTACAATATGAAGAAAAAAAGAATTTGCCGGTATCCGATTTTCTACTCTTTATGGCAGACAATACGATGTATTTTAAGGGGTACAGTAACACGGCGCTTTCGTATCTGTTAACTTATCGGAACCAGGTATTAAAGTATATCCGGCAGGAAGCGGCAGAGCAGTTAGAACAGCGGCTTTCTGAGACAGATTATAATGTATGGAAGAGCAGACATTGGATGACGGACAGAAAAGATGCGTATCGGATAATTCAGAAATATTTGAAATCGCATTCGGGAAGTGCATTGTCGGAGGATCTGGCAAAGAATATCAAAGAGCTTGCGAAGATCACATATTCAACATTGTCTAATAATTCGCTGGTGCGTTCGGAAATATTCTGTGATCAATCAGAAACGCAATCAAAGAATACACATTCGGATGTGCGTAACATGACGATGAAACACATATCGGATCTGTTTAATATTGCAAATCAGAAGGAAACTGCAATGAAGGTGATTGCAGCATTAGGAAGACTGGAAACATTGCAGTCGGAGAAAGCATGCCCGGAAGATATAAGGGATCTTCTGAAGAAATTGACGAAGAAGGAGGATGTGGATTGGAGCTGTGGCAGTGCAAGAGAATGGCTGGTGGAATATGATAAGGAGCATAAACGCCGGCAACTGGTCGTACAGCGCAGTGATCTGCTGCCATTTGTACTATATGTTTCACAACAGAAATACATAGAGCAGACGGAGAAAAAAGGAGTATTATATGATGCAGAAAAAGCAAGACAGATGTTTTGGCAGGCTGCGGATGTTGTGCTGGCAGCCTGCAACATGGCACCGATCAGCAAAGAACGGGAGCTGGATGCCGTACTGCTTGCCTGTTATCAGGAAGAAGAGATGTATGGCTATGCGGATGTGTTAGAGACGTTGCCTGAGTTATAAGATAATATAATGAGAAGAGTGCAGAACATTTTGCAAATCTGAAGTTATAAAGAGTAATTTTCAGGTTACAGAGAAAGCATAAGAATCGGAAGATGCGTGGGAGATATAGAATGAGAATGGAGAAAAGGAATATAAGTCGAATAGAAGATATCAGACAATGTGTTTTGTTGTGGAAAATGTTTGGTGTATGCGTGGTGCTGCTGGTCTGCATAATCGGAAAGAGAAACAATGTGCAGGCCGCGGAATATGATTATCCAATCGAGGAGACGAAAGTAGTACAGGTGTTGGATGAGGATTGTAGGGATTCGCAAGGCATAAAGTACGCATTAGATGATGAGCATGGAACCGCCATGATAGGTAATTATGCAGATGGCTATACGGATAGCAGTGGATATCAGGAGACGGAGGGCGGAGTCTGCATCATTCCGGAAAAGGTATCATATCAGGGAAAGGAATACACGGTAACCACAATGGATCAGGAGGTATTTACCAATAATGAAACAATCCGTGTTCTGGTCATACCGGATACGATTACGGAGACTAAGAGCAATCTTATCTGGTCTAATATGCAGGCGCAGTATCTCTATGTTGGCAAGGGTCTGGATCTGACACAGTGCAGTATGGAGAATTGTTCTAACTTGCGGGAAGTGGCGGTATCGGGAGACAATCCTTATGTAAAAAATGTGGATGGTGTGATATACAGCAAAGATGGGAAGACACTGCTATATAACCCTCCGATGAGAGAAGGAAGTGCATTAGGGGAATATCAGGTGTTGGACGGAACCGAGACGATAGCGAGCCAGGCATTTAGGGAAAGCCGGTATCGCAGTATCCGGTTACCGGATTCGGTGAAGCGGATTGGATTCGAGACATTTGCCTTTTGTGCCTGGTTGCGTACCATGGATCTGTCTAATGTAGAAGAAATTGGTGCGTGTCCTTTCTATGGGGGAGATTATTCCCTGCAGGCAATTCAGTTTCCAAAGCGAGATTATACACTGCGGCTGTATACCACGGACCAGTATGTTCCGATGCGTGCATTGTTGCTTACAAAGGGTTTGCATTTAGAGGATAAGAACAGTTCTTCTTTTGAGGAAATGAAGTATCTTCAGTGTGCGGCTGTGCAGGATGGTGTGACTGCCATTGGGGAGAAGGAGTTTCAAAAATGTGGCAGATTGCAGATGGTATTACTACCGGATACGTTACAGAGTATTCCGGAAAAATGTTTTTCAAAATGCACATCTCTTAAGAAGCTTTACATTCCGCCATCGGTGACATCAATTGGAGATGGTGTGCTTGCTGATTGTTCGACTGTGATATATGGGGAAGAAGGAAGTGTAGCAGAGGATTATGCGTTAGAGAATGGATTTTCTTTTGTGGATGTAAGTTCCCACGATCATGAACATCTGGCAGATACGACAGTGTATGAAGATCCATATATGAAGATTACGGCAAAGTATTGTTCGGAGTGTGGATATGCAAAGGATATACAACAGGAGATGAAGAATACGGATCCGGATGCGGATATCACCAATGGGGTTTATGATATGCACATAGAAAAGGCGCATGAGAAAGTGGTATTAGAACGGAATATGACCGATGCACAGGGAGTAGTCTATAGTATTAACAAGCAGACACATATTGCGAGTGTTGTAAGAGTAGAAGATCGTGAAGAACAAACGGATATTGTAATACCGGAAGTCATAGAAAAGGACGGGGCGGAATATATTGTGGATCATGTGAAAGAGAATGCCTTTGCCTCGAATGAGCATGTTGTCGCGATTACACTATCGGATGCGATCCGGACAGTTGATGAAGGGGCACTTGCCGCGAAATTATTAAAATATGTATATATCGGTGAGAACATGACCAATATGATCGCTAATGCGTTTGCACATGATAATAACATTCAGAACATTTGGATCAAACCGGGAAACCCGCATTTTTATGTAAAAGATCATACGATCTATGAATATAATAGCAATGGTGGTAAAGATTATTGGGTTTTCGCATATACGCCGGATAACAACACATCAGCCGAAGACACAAAGAAAGATGATGAAATAAAAGATCCCGGAAAGGCAGACCAGGATGCATCAACAGGGGAGATACAGAGTACGGAGACAACGGAAAAATCAACAGAGACGAAAGCAGATACGGGAAATCAGGGTGCATCAGACAGCTCAAACGATTCCTCAAAGGATGTGAACCCGGAGAAGATTAAGAGTAGTTCTAAAGGAAATAATAAGACGTCTTTGTCAAAACCGAAGCTAACCGTGAAAAAGAAACGAACGGCGAACGGGGTGCATTATCTGCAGTTAAATTTGAAAAAATTGTCGGGAAAATATATAGAACTGTATGTGCAAAAAGGAAAGGGGCGCTATAAGAAGATTAAGTTACGTTCAAACCGGATCAAGAAAAAGAGTATGCAGCTTAAGATCGGTTATAAGCCGGATGGAAAGAAGATACGGGTTAAGGTAAGAACTTATACGAAGAAGAAAGGAAAGAAGAAATATAGTGCCTGGTCAAAAGTAATCATGGTAAAGTAAGGGATATATAGAATAATGTAAAGAATGGAAAATGAATGAGGTAAACACCTTGTTCATTTTCCATTTTTTAATTTCGGAAAAATTAATGAGGGGGTTATCCGATATACTCATCCTAAAATATGTGTCAAATATCGACAAAAAGTGACTTTTCGTTAGCAAAATGGTCCTTTGGTTGGAAAACATTGAAAACGAAAAATCATTTTACTATTATTGGTAATAAGTGGGAACAAGGAGATTCGACAGATGAGAATTGCGCTTTACGGAACAGACGGGGAGAAACTGGAAGAACATAAACAGAGATTGCATAAAAACATCGTTGGTATAGGTGATACGGTAGAGATTATCTGTTGTCAGGATGAGGATGAACTTAAAGCCCATCTTAAGGATTATCAGATCATCTTTATGGAGGAGACAGCACTTGATAAGCTGGAGCAATACTTAAAGAACAACCCGAACCGCAGGAAAGTTACCTTATCCTTTGGAAAAGAGAATGGTACTTTCTTCGTGGATGACGTCTATTATGTGGAAGCGGATCTCAGCCAAATACACCTTGTTACAAAGGAAGGAGAGTTCCTGCTGTCTATCAGCATTTCGCAGGCGCAGGAAGTCTTAGAAAACAATCCCAATATGGATATATATTCATTTATCAACTCCAAAGATATAAGGGAATATTTAAAACAGATTCAATACCAATTTAGTTCTCTTGAAACTGCCTGGCTGATATATGCTTGCCGGGCATTATCATTTAAGCAAAAGAAAGCAAAATGGGAGCAACTGATAATCTCAATGTCGGATTGTGAGGTTACGTGTGTGGATAATTGTGTCGAGTGGAATAGTCTTCACTCATGTCTGAAACGGTATATTCATATTGTAGATCAGGAATTAGCGGAATTTTATAAGGAGAAGCCGCAAGGTGAATATGTTTAAGGGATATATCCGGTAAAGTATATAGCCATTTTTCCACGTTCTGACAGTAAATCCATTTCCCCAAATAGTTGTTGCTGTCAGGACGTTTTTGTTAGAATTTGACATAAAAATAATAAATGCCCGGAATAATCGTAGGATATATTCCGGGCATTATGCTATAACAGATTTTATTTTTGTTGTGCTGCAAGTTGTTTTTTTAATGCGGCAATTTCGGCAGCCTGATCGTTGATTAGAGAATCCTTGTCGGCGAGCAGCGAATCCCTGTCGGCGAGCAGCGAATCCCTGTCGGCGAGCAGCGAATCCTTGTCGGCGAGCTGTGAATCTTTGTCGGCAAGTTGTGAATGCATATCGGTAAGCTGTGAATGCATGTCTGTAAGCTGACAATCCTTATCACTAAGCTGTGCCTTCTGGTCATCAATCGTATTCTGCATCTCGTCGATCATATATTGTACGGTATTGTTATCTAAGATTTTCAAAGCATCGGAAAACATTGTCAGCACCTCCTCCGGTTTGTGAAGATACGACGCCATGTCCTGATAGATTGCCTCCAGCCATGGATAGACGGCGAGAATCTCTGTGAGATCGTCTACATTGCGGGTGGCAAGCAGGGACAGCCAGGCAGTCACTCGGTTATTCTTATCCATAGGATACTTGTTTTCGCGGAATACGTCAAGGGATATCAGATAGAAACGCTGGAGAAGTTCCAGTTCTAATCCGGTATCAAAAACAGTCTTTCCAAAATGCAGATACTTACCGCCTAGTGCCGGAGCCTTGAATTCGGGAAGGCTCTTCTCAAAGAAGATGATGGTATAGACCGGCCGCATGTCTTTATAAGTAAATGCTTTTCCTTTTTCTCCTTTTACCCTGCTGTATTGCCGCAAGACGAGGTCAGAGGAATAGCAGCTCATCCGTTCCGCCGGAAACATATATGGAATCTTCTGCACCTCGACATTGGCAAGAGAGCCGTCCTCTAACTGTACCAGAATGTCCATGATCAGAAGGGCGTTACCCTCCAATATGGATTCCTGAAGTGGCAGGGCTTTGATGACGGTGACGGGGATGCGGATGATCGAACTGATCAGATCGGATAAGCGTTCCGGATAGATCTCCGGATTAAACAGTTTCTTAAAGATGGGATCGTAAGTGAGTGGTAAGGTTTTCTTACCGGACATAAAATCAAGAAATCCCTGCATTCCATACTAACAATGAGGGTTGCAGGGATTATCTTTGTTGAGTTCCTTTTTTACTTGTCGCATTCGTTTCGAAAATTCACGGATGCAAGGATATTGTCGTTTGACTTCATACAGTTTACCGGTAAGACAGCAATTGATTTTCTTCATAATACCGCTTTTTATGTTGTTTACTATATAATATGCATGATATATAAAAAAGTACCGGTTATGTTTAGATATTTATTTCTGCATGATCTCCATGCGACAGATCGCATTTCCTTTTTCTACAAAGCGTTGCTCATATTCGGTCATAATATTTCCTTCTACATATTCCGAATGATGAAGGTCAAAAGTATGATTCAATAAGATCCAGTTCGGAGCTTCTTCTACCTGTTCCAACGAAAAATCAAACAGGTCACGATTGTCTGTTTTAAATATAAGGTGACCATCCGGTTGTAATATCTGTTCATAACGCTGTAAAAAATGTACGGACGTCAGTCGCCTTTTTGCATGACGATCTTTCGGCCATGGATCAGAGAAGTTTAAATAAATGCGGGCAACTTCATTTTTATCAAATACATCTGCAATATTTTCTGCTTCCATACGAATAAACTTGATATTGGGAAGTTCCAATTCCTGTTGTTTTTCTAATGCCCGGACTAAAACAGAAGAATATTTTTCAATACCAACATAATTGATGTCAGGATTTTGTCCAGCTAAAGTCATAAGAAATTGACCTTTTCCCATTCCAATCTCAATGTGAATTGGATTTGAATTACCAAATACTTCATGCCACTTGCCTTTTTGTTCGGTTTCATTCTTAATTGTATACGGGCTTTCAGTAATCATATCTCTTGAACCCGGTACATTTCTTAATCGCATAATAGATATCCTCATCTTCCTGTTCTTTTATTGACATTATCTAAGAAGTGCATCTTCTCTTTTTTCTTTTCTACTTCTTGTTTTGGTTTTTCTCCCATTTGTTCAAATAGAGCACCTTGTAACTGTCCGGCAAGTTCTCTTGTACATGCAGGACAATATCTTCCGTAGCGAAGAGCGCAACCACATCGTTCACATTTGATATAATATTTACTGCCTTCCGGAATCTCCAAACGTCCATTTCGTAAAAAAACGCTGATGATCTCAAGCGGAACGCCGGTATCTTCTGATATATATGGAGCAGGAGAGGGACCATGAATCTCTAAATAATTCTTAATCTTTCCAAAATCATCATATTCTTCTGCACCACAATCTTCACATTGATAAATACCACTGTTCTGATAAAATAATTTTCCCCCACATTCTTTGCAGTACATTGGACGACGATCCATTATTTTCATATCGATATCTGTCATGTATGCACCTCCCAAATAAAAGTATTTGTTATATCAAACCATTACATATATTATATTTGGAAATAAATAATAACGCAACTGTAATTTTATTGCACGGTCAGCAATGTTGTAATTCCTATTAAAATATGGTATAATTGCTATTAATTATCGGTAGTTAAAGGAAATGGAGAAAAACATGCAGTTTCGACCATGTATTGATATACACAACGGACAGGTAAAGCAGATTGTGGGAGGTTCTTTATTAGATGCCGGCAATCAGGCAACAGAGAATTTTGTAGCAACACAGGATGCTGCGTTTTATGCAGAACTATATCGGAACACCGGAATCCACGGAGGACATATCATTTTACTTAACAAAGCAGGAACCGAGTATTATGAAGCGGATGTGGAGCAGGCAAGGAAAGCACTTGCAATGTATCCGGGTGGTTTGCAGATCGGTGGAGGAATTACCGCAGAGAATGCACAGGAATTCTTAGACATGGGCGCGAGCCATGTAATTGTAACTTCATATGTATTCAAAGATGGAAGAGTGGATTATGAACGGTTGCAGTTATTGTATCATACTGTGGGAAGAGAACATTTGGTGTTGGATCTAAGCTGCCGGAAGAGGGAAGGAAGATATTATATTGTTACGGATCGGTGGCAGAAGTTCACAGAGGAAGTTGTTTGCAGGCAAACAATAGAGCGATTACAGGAATATGCGGATGAATTCTTAATTCATGCAGTAGATGTGGAAGGTAAGGCAAATGGTGTAGAGGAAGAACTGGTTGCCATGCTTTCTGAAGAAGCAGACATTCCAATCACCTATGCAGGTGGTGTCGGATCTTATGAGGATATTGAGACAATTCGTACACTTGGTAAGGGAAGATTGAATGTGACGATTGGAAGTGCACTGGATCTGTTTGGGGGTTCATTACAATATGACAGAGTGCTTTCTATGATGGACAACAGATAGGGAATCAGGAAAAGGTTCTTATGTAGAAAGTATTAGAATATAGGAATGGATTGAAATCATGAAGAATAAAATATGGAATTTTGTGAAAGACAAATATGTGTATGTGGTAACATTTGCCATTGCACTTATTATGATGCTTGGGGCATGGATCATTGGTGAGATCGGACCGTTTGGCGGCAAATCATTAGTGGTGGTAGATGGAGTGCATCAGTATCTTCCGTTCTTTTCGGATTATCAGGAAAAGCTGAAGAGCTTAGACGGGTTACAATATACAATGGATGTGGGACTTGGTAATAATTTCATTTCATTATGGTCCTATTATCTGTCAAGTCCGTTTAATCTGATAATAATATTATTTGCAAAGTCGCATTTGCCGATGGCATTGAATCTGATCATATCTGTTAAGATCATTATGGCAGCACTTTGTTTTGCATACTTTCTGATGCATGTAGGCAAGAAGCCCGTTAAGAATCCGGGAATTATTGCATTCTCACTATTTTATGCATTCAGCAGTTATGTAGTTGGTTATTATTGGAATCTGATGTGGTTAGATTGTATCTTCATTTTCCCAATCATTATTCTGGGAATGGAGAAGATGTTTACCAAAAAGGACAGTAGAATGTATATTCTGGCATTGGTATATAGTTTTGTATGTAATTATTACATCAGTTTTATGATCTGTTTCTTTTTGGTATTATGGTTCTTTACATTACGTTTCCGCAGTATAAAGGATTTCTTTGTAAAGGGAATCCGGTTTGCGATCGCATCGATCATTGCGGCATTGATGGCAGCAGTGGTTTTGATACCGGCGTATATGGGAATTATGACGACTGCCTCGGCAGATTTTGAGTTGCCGGAATGGACATTTTACGGATCTTTTGCAGATACACTTCGTTCGCACCTGTTTTGTTCTGAAGTTATGACGAATCAGGTAGGGGATGCCGGAACGAACCTATATTGTGGAATCTTTACGATCCTGTTAGCATTTATGTTCTTCTGCATGAGGAAGATCTCCTTAGAGAAGAAGATAAAATACGGACTGTTGTTATGTTTCCTTATTATAAGCTGTAACAATGAATTGTTGAATTATATCTGGCACGGGTTCCATAATCAGTATGGAATTCCAAACCGTTTCGTATTTTTATATATCTTTTTACTGCTGATCATGGCGTATGAGGTATATTTAAAAAGAAAGCAGATCCGGTTATATATGGTTGTCGTCGGCTATGCACTTAGTATGGTATTTGTGATATTCTGTTATTATAATGCAGAAGTTACATATGCGAACAGAACGTATATATGGACTGCAATTTTACTCACAGTGTATGTGGTACTGTTTTCTTTATATGTAAGGATACCTGGAAAGAGGATCGTATTTGAGTATCTTCTTGTATTTGCAGCCATTGTCGAGATGGCGGCAAACGGATTGTTTGGATTCGGACAGGTGGGAAGTTCCGAGCCGGAATATTATTACGGCGATACCGATACATTTGAGACATTAAAACAAAGGGTAGAGGAAAAGGATACCGGATTATACCGATCTGATATTCTGGAACCGCTGCCGGTAGACGAAGCAACCTGGTATAACTTAAAGAGTGTTGGAATCTTTGGTTCGACTGTTCGCGGGGAACTGGTTGAGATCATGGGCAAACTTGGATTCTACACGGGAGCCAATGAATATTTGTATTACGGGGCAACACCGGTCACGAATGCACTACTGGGTGTCAAATACGTCTATACCCGTGAGGGTGATTTTGTGAATCTGGATATGGATTCTTATGACAAAGAAGGTAAGATCACGGTTTACAAGAATGAGGATGCATTACCGTTTGGTTATATGGTCAACAAAGAGATCCTTGATTTTGACACCGAGGATAATGGACCATTTACTGTGCAGAATGAATTGTGTGGAGCAATGACGGGAATTGAACCGGTCTTTGTATCCATTTATGATGATCTGCAATTGCAGACATATGGAACGAATGTCAATGTTGAAGAAGCACAGGATGGATATAATGTCAATTACTCAAAGGCGAATGCCAGTGCAAGAGCGGATATGATCTACACGATGCCAAGAGATATGGATCTGTATGTGAATTGCCGTGGAAGTAATGTACACAAGATCGCCTTATTGATAGATGGAAATGAAGTTGCATTTGACCGGTATCAGGGGCAGATCTTCCACGTCGGGAATGTAAAAGCCGGTCAGACAGTGGATATTCAGTTTATACTGAATGATGGAGAGGATATGAGTGGATCGCTGTATTGCTATCCGATGGAATTTCTGCCGGAACAATACCAGCAGTTTCATGATATCATTTCACAGCAGGTAATGAATGTTACAAAATATAAAGATACCAGAATAGAAGGTACGATTTCTGTACAGAAGGATGGAGTCTTTATGACATCCGTTCCGTATGACGATGGTTGGACCATTTATGCAAATGGTAAGAAGATGGACAGCATGGTGGTGTTGGAAGGCTTTCTGGGAACAGAATTACCGGCAGGCGATTATGAGATCAGGATGGTATATCATTGTCCGGGACTGTTACGGGGATTTGTGGCAACATTGCTTGGAATTGCAGCGTTCTGGTTTTTATATAAGATGGAGAAGGATATGAGAAGGAATCCATCTGCCGGAAAGGAGCGGATTATAAAGGAAGAACAATTTCATGTAGAAAAAGAAGTAACGGAGTAAATAAGAACTTGACAGACCAAGGTCTGCAATAATAAAGAAACGGGGGTAACGTTTAATGGAGAAGAGTAAAGGGTTATCAAGGTTAAAAGCAGCATATTTTCTGTTGGTAGGCATTCTGATCATTGCAGTTGTGGCAGGAACTTCTGTCATTTTAAAGAAAATGGGAGCATCGGATGCCAGAAATACGGTTGTGGTATTAGCAATTATTGTGATCGTATTAACAATTGGTATTGCTGCGGTAATGCTTAAATTTATGCAGGATGAGGAAAGGCAATCGGAGGTAAAGAGTGATAAGTATAAGAAATTATTCCTGAATCTGCCGGTTGGTTTTGCACAGGCACAGATTTTAAGAGATCCACAGTCCGGAAGAAATATGGGATACCGGATCAGTGATGCAAATGAGACATTTGGCCGATTGTTTGATCTCGACATTTCGGATTACTATAACAAGGTAATTTCAGAAAGCCGGGTAGAGGTGTTACAGGACATCAATGCATGGTTTGAGGCGTACAATAATTCCGGCACCAAACAGGGAGAATTACTGGCAGTTGAGATTACAATGGAACGTCTCAGCAAAGTATTTAACATTGTTATGTACAAATCAGAGGCGGATTACATTAACATGGTAGTCATTGACATTACGGAGCAGAAGGAGACAGAGAACAAACTGTCCAAGGCGATCAAAGATTCCAATGCTGCATATAAGACGCAGTCAGAGTTCCTTGCCAATATGTCACATGAGATCCGTACACCGATCAACGGAATTCTCGGAATGTTACAGCTTACTCTGATGGCAGAGGATCTTCAGGCAGATTATCGTGATAATTTAACTACAGCTAAGAATTGTGCCGATACATTGCTTCGTCTGATCAATGACATTCTGGATATTTCCAAGTTAGAAGCAGGTAAATACAATTTGCGCGAAGAGAATTTTGACATTAAGGCGATTATTGAAGAAACAGTTGCTGCACAGATTCCGATTGCAAACGGAAAAGGACTTGGTCTGGACTGCACATTTGGAGGCAATATTCCGAAGTTAGTACGAGGAGACGGACAACGGATCCAGCAGGTATTGAATTGTATGCTTTCCAATGCGATCAAGTTTACAAATGAGGGCGGTGTTCGTGTTAAAGTTGCATGTTTGGATGATTCCATGGATAAGGTTAAATTGCGTATTGCCGTTGCCGATTCCGGAATCGGTATCTCTGATGCAGATAAGAACAAACTGTTTATCCGATTTTCACAGGTGGATTCTTCTGATACCCGTAAATACGGTGGTTCCGGTTTAGGTCTTGTTATCACAAAACAGATCGTTGAGTTAATGGGTGGTAATATCACTGTACAGAGTAAGGAAGGATTGGGTTCAACCTTTATTGTGGAAGTACCTTTGAAGCTGATCAAGGCTGCCGATGTCGAGATCGAGGAAAGTGCCGCTACGAAGGAAGAGGAGCCGGCAGTATTCTCTCTTGCAGGACATTCTAGAGCAAGAATTCTGGTTGCGGAGGACGAACCGGTGAATCAGCAGGTAATCGGTAAGTTACTTGGAATGGCCGGATATTCTTATGATATCGCAGAAAATGGTGAAAAGGCAGTAGAATTATTTAAACAGAAAGAATATCAGGCAGCTTTGTTTGATGTACAGATGCCGGTTATGGATGGACTTGCGGCAACACAGGAGATCCGTGCAATTGAGTTGCGGGAGAACCGTAAGCGTTTGCCGATCATTGCCGTTACAGCGAGAGCAATGTTTGGAGACAAAGAGCGTATCTTAGAGGCAAAACTAGATGATTACATTGCCAAACCATATAATCTGAACGATGTAGTAGAGACACTTAACAAATATGTGGATAAAGAGTGATCGTTGAAACATATGTGTGAGAACTTATAAAACAGAAAAATGATAAAACGAAACGGTGAATATATCGCATGAGGGTGCGAATGTATTCACCGTTTTTTTATGTACAAAAAATACATAATTATGACTAAAAATACATAATTATGTATTTTTGGTCATAAATGTGTTTTTTAGGCAATGAAATTATGACTTTTTTGTACATAAATATGTACAAAAAAGGGGTGAAATTACGAAATTCGGTACTTTTGGTCATAATTGTAGACAAGCAAAAAAGAGCGGTATATAATTGCAAAAAATATGAAACGGAGGTGGTAAGGACGTTACAGAAGATACGTTATATTATAACCGGTATTCTGCTTGTGAGGGTTGTGTACACCGATATCAAAGAGAAAAAAATTGAGAACAGAATAATCGGTATCGGAATGGGAGCAGGAGTTATCGGGGTAATATATGCCAATGAACAAAAAGTTATTGTAGAAATGTTACAACACATCGGTTTGGTCTGGATTGGATTGTATCTGTTGTATCTTATGAAGGGATTAGGAGCAGGTGATATAAAATTATTATTCATGTTAGCAATCTTATATCCGGAGGAAGCATTTGACATTATCATATATTCGTTTGTGCTGGCTGCAGTCTATATCCTGTTAAGAATGATCGTACGCAGAATCGACAAAAAACCGGTGTATGTAAAAGGCGAGGAGATAGCAATGGCCATTCCGGTTACAGGGAGTGTTGTTCTGTGTCTGGGACAGGAGGTGATAAAGTGCTTCGGATCGGCATTTTAGATGAGGAAATGGAATATGTTGGAAGACTGGCTGCATATCTGAACCGGATGAATAAAGGGAGCATTCAATGCAGTGCATTTACACAAAAAGACAAGCTGTATGAGTTTGTGCAACAGCATCATCCTGAGGTGATCATGTCCACGAATGAGGGACTGCTTATGTGCATGGCAGAGGAATATAACAAGATCTGCTATATATGGTTGACGGAAGGACAACAGGAAAAGAAGCAATTTCATCCGATAAATCGATATCAAAGCGGAGTACGGATTGCAAAGGAAGTAAACCGGATCTTATATGCAGATGCGTTATATCTAGTGCAGCAACATCCGCTGATAGCGGTCTATTCTCCGATTGGAAGGTGCGGAAAGACGCAGATGATATTGGATTATATACAGGGACAGGATGAGAAAAGATGGATGTATATCGGAATGGAGGACTACGGAGTGGTTTGTGATGCTGATAGGATTGACTGGCTGTATCTGGTGAAAGAGAGAAAGGAAGATAAGTTATTGGAATGGATCGGTCAATCGAACGGTATTGTGGAGTCTCCATTTTCACCATTTGATACAAAGACGATGAAGCTAGAAGATATGGAATGGTTTTTACAGCTATTGAAAAAGGAAAAGGGGTACCATGGAATATTTTTTGATATTGGAACAGGAATATTACAGGATATTCAGTGCCTGACATTATTTGATCAGGTGATCGTCCCATATATAGAGGAACCGGTATCACTTCAAAAGAAAGAAAAATTTGAACAGCTTGTCAGTGCATACGGATTGGCTGCATCGCTTGACAAGGTTCATTTTCTGAATATGCGGGATCCGGCCGGATTGTCCGGTATTCTGGAGTAGTGAGAGTGTAGATGATGTTGCGGGAACGCAAAGGGTAAGTTAGGGAAAGGAAGAACGATTGGAAAAAAGAATACAGGAAGAAAAAGAACAATTACAGAGGGAATTGTATATTCAATTTAATCAATATGGGAATCTGACAGATGAACAAATGGAGGAGATCATAGAGAAAAAGATATTGGAATCGGACAGAGAATATTATTTGTCGGTAGCGGAACGTCAGAAGATGAAACAGGAATTATTTAACGTATTTCGAAAATTGGATGTATTGTCCGGATTGTTAGAAGATGATGATATATCAGAGATTATGGTAAATGGGAAGGATCATATCTTCATAGAAAAGAGAGGGAGGATCTATTCGGTTGCAGAACAGTTTACATCAGAGGAACGGCTTCGTAATGTGATTCAACAGATTGTAAGCAGTTGTAACCGTATTGTGAATGAAACAGTGCCAATTGTAGATGCACGTTTAGAAGATGGCTCCCGCGTAAATGTTGTATTGCCACCGATAGCGTTGGATGGTGCAGTTATGACAATACGGAAATTCCCAAAAGAGTTTTTTACCATGCACAGATTGATAAAGATGGGATCTATTACAAGAGAGGCGGCTGCATTTCTAGAGAAGCTTGTGAAGGCAAAATATAACATTTTTATAAGTGGAGGAACAGGAAGTGGCAAGACCACCTTCTTAAATGTGTTGAGCAATTATATTCCATCAGAGGAACGTGTGATCACGATCGAAGATTCGGCAGAGTTACAGATCAAGGGGATTCCGAATCTTGTAAGGCTGGAAACAAGAAATGCAAATGTAGAGGGAGAAAATGCGATCACGATGTCGGATCTGATCAAATCCGCTTTGCGAATGCGGCCGGACCGGATCATTGTCGGGGAAGTAAGGGATCATGCGGCAATGGATATGGCGAACAGTATGTTGACCGGGCACGATGGAAGTATCAGTACCGGACACGGTAATTCTGCAGAAGAAATGATGATTCGTTTAGTGACTATGATACTGATGGGATATGATATGCCGGTGTTGGCGATCAAACAACAGCTTGCTGCGGCAATTGACATTGTTGTTCATCTGGGAAGGCTTCGGGATAACAGCAGAAAGGTTCTGGAAATCAGTGAAGTGACAGGTGTAGAAGATGGAGAAATTCAACTGCGGCCAATATATGTATTTCGGGAAACCGGGAATGGAACAGGAAAGGTAAATGGAAAATTAGAGAGGGAACAGAACCTTAAGAATATCGATAAACTTGTAATGAGTGGAATCTGGGAGGAAAGTCTGCATGGTAATAAAGAATTATGACCGGTATACATTTACCCGGACAGACTGGCTAACGTATGTTGCAATAGTCGCCGGGCAGACAGGCATGATCAGCTACTTATTCTTTGACTCGGTAAAAGCGGCTTTCCTGTGTGTGCCAATTGGTCTGCTGCAATATAAAAAAATGAAACGACAACAAATTGCCCGGCAGAAAAAACAGTTGTGTGTACAGTTTCGTTCGTTAATGGAATCGATTGTTACTTCGTTGACGGCAGGGTATTCCTTAGAACATTCTTTTTCAATCGCGGCGAAGGATCTCAAACTGCTCTATGAAGAGAATGCAGATATTTTTCCTGAATTAGACAGGATTCAATACGGATTGGACAGAAACATTCCAATCGCAGAATTAGTAATGGACTTTGGAAGACGGAGTGGGACAGAAGATATTGAAAACTTTGCAAATGTTATCAGAGCGGCAAAACAAAACGGGGGTAATCTGATCAGAATCATTCAGAAAACAGTGAACAGTATTTCCGATAAAATGATGGTGGAAGAGGAGATACAGACTATGATCGCTGCAAAAAAATTAGAAGAGAAGATCATGATGGTTATGCCTTATGGAATCTTATTATATCTGCGTGTCAGTAATGGGGATTTCCTGCAGGTTTTGTATCATAATCTGATCGGAGCGGGAATAATGCTGTTATTCCTGATAGGTGTAAATATTGCCGGTATGTGGGCGGAAAAGATAATGGAGATACCGATATGAGAATAATAAACGGATTGATATATATTGTCATAGCGTGGGCAATCGCGGAATTTATATTGTACCGGAAAAACAGGAGAATAACAAAATTTGGAGAATGGTTACAGTGTTATCCATATCTGATCATTATGTTATGTGTTGTAAACAGTGTCAGTTTTGCACTGACATTTTATGAGAAAACAGGAGACATTACGATATACCGGGAAGGATTCGGAGGAGCGGAAACGCAGGCGGTTTTTCAATTGAAAAAGGAAGAAACAACAGAAGACTATACGCTGACCGTATTGCCCCGCCAATATGATGATAAGACGGTCAACAAAAAAATGAAAGAAGCCTTTGAATATCTGGAATTACATATGAAAGGGGAGAATAAAAGTCTTCAGAAAGTAGAAAAGGATCTGATATTTTCGTTGGATCCGGAAGAATTTCCATTTGATATGGAGGTACAGCCGTTGCAGTATTCCCTGATCGATGAAACCGGAAAAGTGAAGAATACACCGGAAGAGCTGACCGATGCCGGATATGAGAAAAAAGAAATACAAAAAGGAATAGAGACAGAACTTCGGATTATTTTGCAATATGGGAAGATAGAGCAGGAGAAAGTATTTAAGCTCCGAATTTATCAAAGGGAAACAACTTCTATGCAGAAGATATTTGCCAAGGTCAAAGAAGAGATTCAGGCAGAGGAGAAGAAAGAGGAGCAGGAAGATCATTTTACAATTCCGATGTCTATGGATGGCGTGATGATCACAAGAACGGATGAGAATTCAATCAATGCCATGCAAGTGCTGATCTTTGGATGTATCACAATGGCACTTCTGGTATTCAGGCAGAAGGAACAGGAAAGAGAAAAGGAAAAAATACGAAAGCGGAATCTGCTTAGAAGTTATCCATGGTTTGTAAATGAAATGGTATTGATGTTAGGAGCGGGCATGCAGGTAAAACATATATTTGAACAGATGATAAGGGAATATGAGAATAAGAAGAAGGAGGATATGAGAGAGCCGTTAATTCGTGAATTAGTAGTTGCAAAAAGAGGTTTTGAGTTGGGGATGTCAGAGGAACAGATCTATTATCAGTTAGGCAGAAGGTTGCAGCTTAATCCGTATATTAAATTGATGACACTGCTCGAACAGAACGTGGTGAGAGGTACAAAGGGTTTGACGGATATTTTTGAACAGCAGGAGCATGCGGCATTAGAAGAACGAAAGAATCTGGCAAAGAAATACGGAGAAGAAGCAGGAACCAAACTGTTAGGACCGATGATCCTGTTATTAGTTATCGTAATGATGATGATCATGATTCCAGCATTTATGAGTTTTTGATCTGCTATTACCGGGAAAGGAGGTGGTATATATGGGAAATGTCAGAAGATCCTTTGCGGATTTTATGCAGGATGAATCCGGTATGGGAGTTGTAGAGATCATACTGATCATCGTGGTATTGATCGCATTGGTTATCATTTTTAAAGAGCAGATCACGACACTGGTTAATAATATATGGAAATCCATTAATTCCAGTGCAAAGAAGATCTATTCGTAACTTGTTGACAAAGGATGCCACACAGCAGCAAAAATGGGAGGTGTGCTATGAAGAACAAAGGGCAGACAACGGTATTTTTTTCGTGCATGATCAGTGTGCTATTGCTTTTCACTCTTACTGCACTAGAAGTGGGAAGAATCTATATGAGCCGGGTAAAGGCCCGGGCAGTGATTCATAGTGCACAGACCAGTATATTGGCGGATTATCATCGGGAACTGTTTGAGCGATATCATTTATTATATCTTGATCCGACTTATGCAACGGGAAGTGAAGCAATCGCAGAAGAGCGCTACCGGAATTACATAGAGGAGTCGCTGAACGGAGGAACCGGACAGATATATCAATATGATGTAGAAGAGATTGCATTAGCAGAAGAGGTTCATATATTAGAACATGGAATGAAGACGTTGAAACAACAGATCAAAGAGTATGAGAAGACGGAAGGGGTTGTTAAGAAGGCAGAGGAGGTGTGGAACTTTGCTACCGGGCAAAATGAAAATGTGGAGAATGCAAAGCAGGAAACCGATCGAAATGCACAGGAAATAGAAGGAATGAAACAACCGGATAAAACAGAAATGACAGAGGAAGATGTGACAGACCCAAGGGAGACATTAAAGGAAGCAACAAAATCCGGGTTGTTGTCTTTTGTTCTTCCGGATCATGTGACTATATCCAGAGAGAAGATGGATTATTCCCAATCGCCATCGGCGGATTATACCGGTATTGCGAGGGTAGAAAAAGATATCAGTTTTGCAGATATCGGGAAGATGAAGAATGCCCTAAAAGAATCCGGGGATATGGGAAGTTCTCTCGTAACAGAGCGGGTTGCATTTGCAGACTATGTGAAGGAACATTTCTCAAATGTTGTTCATACCAGAGAAGATTCGGTGGTTAAATGTGAAATGGAATACATTCTGGTTGGAGGAAATAATGATTATGACAATGTGCAGGCCGTAGTAAATGATATTGCATGGCTTAGAATGCCGGTCAATTACGCATATCTGTTAAGTGATTCTGCCAAAAAAAGCGAAGCGTTAACGGTTGCCGCCGGAATATGCACAGCGACAGGAACCCCGGCATTGATGGAGATTGTAAAATATCTGCTATTAGGCTGTTGGGCGTATGGAGAGTCCCTGCATGAGATAAAACTACTCCTGGCGGGGGAAAAGGTGCCTTATGTAAAGAATACCACAAACTGGTATACAGATCTCAAAAGTCTGGCGGCAAAAGGAACCGTGCCAACACAGACGAATGGTATGGATTATGAGAGTTTTCTTATGTTATTACTGATAAAGGAGGCGGGAAAAGAAGTCACCTATGCAAGAATGCTGGATATGATAGAGAAGAATCTACAGGTTCAAATGCCATCTTTTCGTATAGGGGATCTGATCGGAGCAGGAAGGTTTCAAGGAAAGATTACGGTCAATGACATGTTTGTTGGTGGAAAAAGTAAGGAACTGTATGAAATATATTTTGATGAACCGTTTTCCTATACAAATGATTAAACATAATGTTATGTATTGAGTGGAGTCCTTATGCGGAATATCCAGGTTAAAATGATATCAACCTCTGTTAAAATAAAATCTCCAAGCATGAACAAAGTATTCAGTATAGGGGCTGCATTCAATACATAATCAAAAGAAGGATGTTTAGGGAAATGGAGTTGTAACAGAGAGGAGTTATAGAGTGAGAAACAGGGGAACTGTAACGGTAGAAGCATGTCTGGTAGTTCCAATCTTTCTGTTTTTTATGATGATCGTCACCCGGCTGACTGCCATGCTGTTAGCAGATGCAAAGATTCATCAGAGTCTGGCGGAGGCAGCGGGATATACGGCACAATATTGTTATCTGGAAGATCGTCTGAAGAAAAATGGAACCGTTTCGGATATTGTAAATACAGGAGTGCTGATATCGCAATTCTGGGATTATCTGGGAGATAGTTTTTATGTGGATAGTTGTGTGGCGGGCGGCAGAAATGGAATTGTTATTACACAGAAGAAAGATCCGGACAATCCAAAAGTATTCTATGCGAGAGCAGATTATTGTTTTCAGGTGGAAGTTCCTTTTTTGGGAAAATATCAGATGCGGAGAAGAAATGAGATCCGGCAGAAAGGATTTTTGGGGTTTGATCCGTCTGAAGAAATGGGGGATACATATGTGTTCATTACCCCAAATGAAGCAGTATATCATATGCGCAGGGATTGCACACATCTGGAATTAAAAGTGAGAAAAACGACGGGAACGGCAGGGTTATCTGCATGTCGGTATTGTGGAAAAAAATCGACCGGTTCTTATTATATAGCACAAAATGGAAGAGTGTATCACGGTAGCAGAGGGTGCAGTGGGTTGAAGAGAACGGTTTCGAGAGTAAAAAAGAGTGAAACGGGCGGATTGGGTCCCTGCCAAAGATGTGGGAGGTGAGAAAATGTATCAGAAAAAAGCAGTTATGGGAAGAAGAAATGTGGGAAGTATTATTGTGGAGTTTACCGTATTGATGCCCATTTTCTTAATTTGTATCTATTTATACATTATGGCATTTTTATATTATATGGAGGCAGGAAAGGGAATGGACCGGTTATCGGAAGCAATCTATGGGCAGCAGGAAGAATCCGTGGTTTCCGGGGAATCCATATATATCAATAAAAGGGGAGCAAACCGGGAAGGGACTTTTCGTAAAGAAAATAAATGGGCGGTTACGGAAATAACAATGAAAAAAGATATCAGTGACCCGGTTCGTAATCTTAGGAGGTGGCAGATCATTGCAGACACAGTTCATTAAGGAAGGTTATACAAATTATATGATTTTACCATGGGATGGAGAGTGGAAGCCGGGGTATGAGAGTAATTTGTTTCAATTTCATGAAGTTCCACATTTTCTGACATATGAGGTCAGGCAATTAAACGGAAAGGTTACGTTATATTACAGGCTGCAGTATCATACGTCGCTTGCTTCGGTAATGGATCATCTTGTATTTAGCTATGAAAGAGTTGAGAATATGATCGCATCAATGGCAGAAGGAATGAGAATACCGGACGAATATCTGTTGAACCCAGATGGTATTCTATGGGACTGTTCTAACATATTTATTGATGTGGAGACAGGCCGGTTACAGTTTTGTTATTACCCGGATTCCGGCAGCGATCGTGGAGATATTCGAACGGTACTGACGCAGATATTACAAAAGATTGATAAAAAACAGGATGCGATTGTGTTATTGCTTATGCGGTTTTACGATATTGTAACCGAAGATACATTAAATGTAGAAAGACTGGAACATTATCGGCAGAAACCGGAACCGGGGATACCGGATTTTATTGAACGCAGGCTGGAAACGGAAGAAAGAGAACACACGGAAAAGGAAAATCCGGCAGGAGAGAAAATACAACAGGAAAGTGGGAAAGAAGTAACAAATAAAGAAAAGACCGGTATAAAACAGTGGATTGGCCGGATCATTATGAGCCTGTTAGCATTGGCGGATATTGTATTGTTTGCCGGATTGATTACCGGACAATTGTCGCTATATTATATGAGATATTTGTTTGTCGGTATGATATTGCTGATCATTGTCACGATCTGTTGCATGCAAAAAGAAGAGGAAACACCGGATGACATTATGAAAGATTATTTGGAGAGAATGGCACAGGAATCCGGACATGCATCAGAAGCAACAGAGGAAGCAGGAAAATATAATAAGACGGGAGAAGAGATTGGGGAGACTTCCTTATTAGTGGAAAAGGAAGCGCATGATATTGTGGAAGAACATCAACCGAAAGAATGGATGTTAAAATCAATGAAGGATGGAAAATATCCGGACATCCATTTGCAAAAAGGAAATGTTGTGATCGGAAGTATGGCAGAAGGCTGCACCTATCTGTTAAAAGAACGAGGCGTCAGCAGATTACATGCAAAGATTATGGAAAAGGCAGATGGAATCTATCTGTTGGATCTTAATTCAACGAATGGAACTTTTTTAAATGGAGAAATGATAGAACCGGGAAGAGACTATAAAATAGAAGAAGGCGACATGGTCGCCTTCGCAAATTGTGAATTTGTTATTGTAACTTCCCTTTTGAATTAATTCTGACGTGAAGTCCTTTGCTTAAAGTGTTTAGTTTTTTGATAACACGCTTTTTTGAAGAGCCCTTTAAGATCCTTGGCTGGTAATCATTACAGGCAGAAGAACCGGATAAGGAACAGGCAATGACTCTGGCATCTTTTTTGGAAAGGACTTTGCCGTCTTTGATGTGAAAGGTCTGTTGGAAGATCATGGTGTCTTTGTCTTTCGGATTCGTGTTTCCTCCAAAACAGAAATTACCGAGACTGTAGACAATGTATCGGCCTTTATATCGTTCAATGCCCTGCAGTACATGCGGATGGTGACCAAGAACTAATGAGGCACCGGCATTGATCGCACTATGTGCCAATGATTTTTGCTTTGAGTTTGGGTAGTATTCCCGTTCAATGCCCCAGTGAAAGCTGGTAATGATAATTTTGGCACGTTTCTTTTTCGCTTTTTTGATTGCTTTTGTTACTTGCGAAGCGGTGGTACCCTCTAACTGACTGAAGCCTATGAATGCAATCTTGATACCTTTTACTTTTTTATAAGCAATGGTACTGTTATAGCAATAAGCAATCTTGTTTTTCTTCAAGGTCTTTTGCGTGTCTGCAAGTCCCTTCCTGCCAAAATCCATTGAATGATTATTTGCAAGGGTAACAACTTCGACAGAACCTTTTTTCAGAATTCCGACATATTTTTTCGGACCTTTAAATGTAAATGCCTTATTTGCACGATTGGTGGATGTAGTAAGGGTTCCTTCAAAGTTGACGATCGTGATGTCATCCTTGGAAAAGACCGGTTTTACTTTTTTTAGAAAATAGGCATTTCCGTTTTTTGTGTAATAACTGTCAAAGGTATGGTGGATTCTTGAATCGATTCCTAATGTGCAGTCGCCTGCTGCACTGATTGTGATCGTGGTTTCTTTTGATGCTTTTTTGTCCGTTGCCGTGCTCTGTTTTGCATGGGTTGGAAAACAAAGAAGACCACTCAGTAAAAGGATGGTAATGGTTGTAAGAATTTTTTTCATGATCATAAATCTCTCCGTTAAAAAATGTAAATCATGATATAAAAATAACATAGATCAGGATGTTATTCAACGTGACAGATAAAAAAAGTCCGATACACATGTATTTGGGCTTTTTTATTGCGGAAACCATTGTAAAAATACTCATTTTCCGCTATACTGAAGGTGGTATTTTGTTCTGTGAATCTGTGCATTATAACATATGCCGGGGATACAGGCGACAGGTGGAGGTGAATCCGACGAAGATTAATATATACTATGGTGGACGGGGTCTGGTGGAAGATCCGACTATTTATGTACTGAATAAGATGACCGAAGTTTTAAAAGAACTTCGTGTGGAAGTAAATCGATACAATATCTTTGAAAATAAGAATGCGATTGCTACATTGCCGGCAACATTAAAAGAGGCGGATGGTGTGATCTTAGCAGCATCGGTAGAGTGGTTTGGCATCGGTGGATATATGCAGCAGTTCTTAGATATGTGCTGGTTGTATGCAGACAAGCAGGTCATGCAGGATCTTTATATGCTGCCGGTTGTTATGGCGACCACTTATGGCGAAAGAGATGCAGAGCTTAGTTTGGTACGCGCATGGGAGACATTAGGCGGAATTCCGGTGAATGGATTAGTTGCCTATATAGACAACTTAGATGAGTTTGAGAGCAATGAAGGATATACGCAGATCATTGAAAAGCGTTCGGAAGCATTGTATCGTGCAATCCATCAGAAAACCAAGAGTCTGCCAACAAGTAATTTGGCGGTTCGTGCCAATTTGCTGAAGACACGGACAATTGAACTGACACCGCAGGAGAGTGAGCAGCTTTCTAAGTTTGTCAGTGATGAGACATATGTGAAGCAGCAGAAGGAAGATATTGAAGAGTTATCGGCAATGTTTAAGAAAATGCTGCGGGAAGACGAAGAAGAAAAAACGGAAGAGGAACCGGAGACCGTACCGGAAGAATCTGCCAAAGAGCCGGTATATGCACCGGATAAGAATATTGACACAGAAGGGGATTCTTTTGCGGGAGCATTGATCCGCCATTATCATGCACAGGATGATTTTACAGCATCTTATGCGATCATTATTACGGATACGGATCAGATCCTTCATGTGGAAGCAACACCGGATCATGTGAAGACATTTTATGCGGCGACAGATGAAGCAGATGTTGTCCTGCGTACGTCAACGAAGGTGTTGCAGAATATTATAGAGAACAAAACATCCTTCCAGAAGGGATTTATGGCGGGAGAGATTTCTGCAAAGGGTAATTTTAAGACTTTGCGGATGCTGGATACCGTATTTCGGTTTGACTAGGGAGGAGCTATGTAATTATGTCATATATGGCACTATATCGAAAGTGGAGGCCGGATGAATTCGAGGAAGTAAAAGGACAGGAGCATGTTGTTACAACCTTGAAGAATCAGATTACACATGACCGTGTCGGGCATGCGTATCTGTTCTGCGGAACCCGTGGAACGGGAAAGACAACGGTCGCCAAGCTGTTTGCAAAGGCAGTGAATTGTGAACATCCGTTAGAAGATGGCAGCCCATGTAATGAATGTGCGACCTGTAAAGCAATTCAGGCAGGCAGTTCATTGAACGTAATTGAGATTGACGCTGCATCGAATAATGGCGTGGATAACATAAGAGATATCCGGGAAGAAGTGCAATATTCTCCCGCAGAAGGAAAATACAAAGTATATATTATTGATGAAGTGCATATGCTCTCCATTGGAGCATTTAATGCATTGTTGAAGACGTTAGAAGAACCGCCGTCTTATGTTATATTTATATTAGCAACGACGGAGGCACATAAGATTCCGATTACAATCCTGTCCCGCTGCCAGCGGTATGATTTCAGGCGGATCAGTTTGGAGACCATTTATGAGCGGTTGATGGAACTGCTTGGAAGAGAAGGGATTGAAGCAGAGGAAAAGGCAGTCAGGTATGTGGCAAAGGCTGCGGATGGATCCATGCGAGATGCTTTGAGTCTGTTAGATCAGTGTATTGCTTTTTATTTAGGACAGAAACTGACCTATGACAAGGTATTAGAAGTGCTCGGAGCGGTGGACATTGATGTGTTTAACCGGTTGATCGTGGAGATTGCCAAGGGGCAAACGATGGAGGCACTTGCGATTATCGAGGAGATCATCTGGCAGGGAAGAGAACTTTCACAGTTTGTTACAGACTTTACATGGTATATGCGGAATCTGATGATGGTGAAGGTGTCGGACGAAGTAAATGACCAGCTGGATATTTCCGCAGAGAATCTGGCAATTATGAAACAGACAGCACAGGAATTGGAACTGAACACACTGATGCGGTATATCCGGGTATTTTCGGAATTGTCGAACCGGATCCGGTATGCGACACAGAAGAGAGTTTCATTGGAACTTGCGATCATCAAATTGACAACACCGCAGATGGAAGTAGATACGGATTCTATATTGGATCGTCTGAGAGTGCTGGAACGTAAGGTGGAGAAAACATCGATTGCGTTGGCGGAAGGACAATTTGCACCGGTACAACAACCGGACGGTCCGGCAAAAGAGCAGGTTACAGAACCGGATCTTGACCGGGAGAAAGTCCTGAAAAAAGAACTGACACCGGCAGAATATGAAGACATGAAACTTATAATAGAGAATATCCAGAAGATAAGAAAGACTTCTGAATTACGGGACCGGATCGGGCAGGGAACAATGAAACTGTTAGATGCGGCAAGCATTAACATTGGTCCGGATCGCAAGTCTGTATTGCTGTCATTTGATAATTCACAAGAGGGAAAGATGGGATTTCAACAGTTTTCCAAAGAGGATCACATGAAGGCATTGCAGGATCTGGTGGCAGAACTGACCGGAAAGCAGGTAGAGATCTCCTGCCAGTCCAAGGAATCTTTAGTAGAAAAAGATGTTACAAGTGTGAATCTGTCAAAGGTACATTTTGATATTATCACAGAAGAATAGATAAAAAGAAGATATTAATTTTAGGAGGATAGAATTATGGCAAAAAGAGGTGGATTTCCAGGAGGTATGCCTGGTAACATGAACAATCTGATGAAGCAGGCACAGCGTATGCAGAAACAGATGGAGGAGCAGGCAAAGGCATTGGAAGAGAAAACCTACGAAGCAACCGCAGGTGGTGGAGTTGTGAAGGTTGTAATGTCCGGAAAGAAAGAGATTACAGAAGTTCATTTAGACCCGGAAGTGGTAGATCCGGACGATATTGAAATGTTAGAAGATCTGATCATGGCAGCGACCAATGAGGCACTTCGCATGCAGGAAGAAGACCAGAATTCCCAGATGTCTAAGATTACCGGAGGCATGGGTGGATTGGGAGGCTTTCCGTTCTAATGGATTTATATAGTGAACAGGTGAATCACCTGGTAGAAGAACTTGGAAGGTTACCGGGAATTGGTAACAAATCGGCACAACGGTTAGCGTATCATATTATCAATATGCCGGCAGATCAGGTAAAATCTCTTGCTGATACAATGGTAAATGCAAGGGAGAATGTCAGATATTGCAAAGAATGTTATACATTGACGGACAAAGAGATCTGTCCAATCTGTGCATCGCAGAACCGGGACAAATCTACGATCATGGTCGTGGAGACACCGAGAGATCTTGCAGCATATGAGAGAACAGGAAAATACAACGGAGTGTACCATGTATTGCATGGTGCAATCTCACCGAAACTTGGAATCGGACAGGAAGATATCAAATTGAAAGAGCTGATCGTCCGGTTGCGCGGGGACGTAAAAGAGCTGATCATTGCAACAAACTCCGGTGTGGAGGGCGAGATTACCGCAATGTATATCAGCAAATTAGTCAAACCGACCGGTATCAAAGTAACGAGGATCGCCTCGGGAATCCCGGTTGGAGGAGATCTGGAATGCATTGATGAAGTTACCCTTCTTCGTGCTTTAGAAGGAAGAGTAAATTTATAAATGATATAGCAGCAAATGAGAATTTGACGCAAGAGAAAGGAAGGTAATCAGATGAAAAGAATTGGAATGTTGACAAGTGGTGGCGACTGTCAGGCACTCAATGCTACAATGAGGGGTGTTGTAAAAGGTCTTTGTAATATGTACAAGGATGACATTGAAGTGTATGGATTTTTAGAGGGTTACAAGGGATTGATCCGCAACAACTATAAGTTGTTAAAGGCAGAAGATTTTTCCGGTATTTTAACAAAAGGTGGTACGATCCTTGGAAGTTCCAGACAGCCATTCAAATTGATGGACCAGCCAACAGAGGATGGTATCAACAAAGTAAAGGCAATGAAGGAGACCTACAAGAAACTGAAATTAGAATGTCTGGTTGTATTAGGTGGTAACGGTTCACAAAAGACTGCGAACCTGTTAAGTGAAGAGGGATTAAATGTAATCGGACTTCCAAAGACGATCGACAACGATCTGTGGGGAACCGATATGACATTTGGTTTCCAGTCCGCAGTGGATATTGCAACACAGGCAATTGATTGTATCCATACAACAGCCGCATCCCATAACCGTGTATTTGTGGTAGAGATTATGGGACACAAAGTAGGTCACATTACATTACATGCAGGAATTGCCGGCGGAGCCGATATCATTTTGCTTCCGGAGATTCCATATGATATTAAGAGTGTATGTAAGGCACTGGATAAGAGAAGTAAAGCAGGAAAAGGATTCTCTATTATTGCGGTTGCAGAAGGTGCAATTTCCAAAGAGGATGCAGCACTGCCAAAGAAGAAGAGAAAAGAGAAGATCGCACAGCGTTCATATCCTTCTGTTGCATATGAGATTGCAGATCAGATCAAGGATTATTGCGGTTGTGAAGTGAGAGTTGCAGTACCGGGACATACACAGCGTGGTGGTAGTCCGGATGCATTTGACCGTGTACTTTCTTCCAGATTTGGTGCGTATGCAGCACAGTTGATCAAAGAAGAAAAATATGGCCGCCTTGTTGTATTAAAGGATAATGATGTAACCGATATTGCATTGGCTGAAAGTGCAGGAAAATTGAAATATGTTTCTCCTGAGGACAGCATTGTACTAAATGCAAGAGCATTGGGAATCTCTTTCGGAGACGAATAAAAGTAACGGTGGATGCCCTTTGGTATTCTATGAATCCGGCACGCAGCACAGTATATCCCTTCGCAAACCATTCGGTGTTTGCAGGGGATGATGTGTACTGCGTGCCCCGTTATTATTGCAGGGAACGGCAGGTGTTGTATAGTGGAATACCCGCACATTTTTATGGAATTCGCATATTTTAAGAGTATGGAAGACATAAAAGGAGAGCAAATATGGATATGCAGGGGTTTCATTATAATTTAGATGCAATGTTTCCGAGCGAGCCGGATTTTTTGGAAGATGAGGAATTGTGTCAGAAAGATCTGGAGTATTTTAAGCGGTTATACCCAAAGGAAATGCGGCTGACTGCTTCTGTTTTAGAAGAATATTTAGACCGGTATGAGTATGAAGGAAGTCCGATGTATGCACAGTATCCGGATGCAGTGACCATTTATCGCATGGCAAATGAGGTATGGAATATGCTTGCCATGAAAGCAGAGAAAGATATGGAAGACCAGTGGAAGAATATGTTGCAGATCATGGTATGTCAGGAGATGTATGTCAGAAGAAGACGCCATGATAAATTTTGCAGAAAGTTCGTAAATTGCGGAATTCGATAGGAAAATAACAGGGAATAATACCTGATAGAATATAGGAGATTGTTATGGACGGAAGATTAGTTGCGAAAATACTGATATTGTTTGCGATATTTATAGGAAGTATATTTGTTGTAAACCGGATTGACAATGCAGGAGTGCAGGATGTTTCGGTGGAGATGGAGCAGGCGGAACTGCCAATCGTATATGTACGATACCATGATCAGTTCATTAATACGCTTCATGGATATACCGGTAAGGTGGATACGACGTATTTTCGTGATACGATCACTCCAATGGATTATGGACAGACAATTGAATTGTGGTCTGACCAGGGATCCCGGGAGTATAATGCTTATCAATATGAGCTGCGGAGTCAGTATCAGGGAGATCTGATCGAGAATGGGGATGTTACGGAACTGACGCAGGCGGATGGTTATGACAAAGTCAGCATTACATTTCGAACCAAATTAGAAGAACTCCAGGAATATGTGCTGGTATTGAAAGCAATGAATGGCGAGGATGTGGGAGCCAGATATTATACAAGAGTCGTAGTGGAAAATGATTTCCACACAGACAAATTATTAGAGTTTGTCGGAAAGTTTAATGCGGCAATCTTTGATAAGGCAGAAGCGGAAAAGACGATCTCAAAAAGTATCGAGCCCAATGAAGATGGTAATAATGAGTATTTGTCAGAGGTGGATATTCACTCCAGTTTTGATACGATCACATTTGCAGATCTGAATCCGACACAGCTGACAAAACCGATTGCCAGCATCAAAGAGATTGATGACAGCTATGCGATCATTCAATTAAAATACATGATCTCTGCAACGGAGAATAAGATCGTAGAAAACTTTTATGTTACGGAAGACTACCGGGTGCGATATGTAGATGAAAGCAATGTGTACCTTTTGGATTATAAACGAACACAGGATGCATTATTTACCCCTGACAATGTGAATATTACAGCGAATAATTTTAAGATCGGTGTCACCAATGATGATGCATTCCAATATGTGACCAATGATAAGAAGACAAAGGTTGCATTTACACAGGCAAGACAGTTGTGGTACTACGATTACAATAGCGGAACGATCACAAATGTATATGGATTCTGTCAGAATGACAACTACACGGATGCCAGGGTAACCTATGATGAGAACAATATCAAGATATTGAAGATGGATAAGGATGGCAATATCACATTTGCGGTTTACGGGTATATGAACCGGGGCGTACATGAGGGGAAGGTTGGTATTGCAGTGTATCAGTTTGAGGCAGACAAAGACCGGATTCAGGAAGTGTTGTTTATCGAGAACAATAAGCCGTACAGCATATTAAAAGAAGATATGGAGACATTGCTGTATCTGAATAAGGATGGAGAGTTCTATTATTTTGACAATGATGCCGTAGTGAAGGTGGATACCCAGACAAAGAAATCGGAGATTTTCATTGAGGATGTGTTAAACGAACATTTAGCGGTATCGGAGGACAATCATCTGATCGGATATCCCAATGAAATGCTGCCGGAGAATACGACTTCCGTTACGGTATTGGACTTAGACAGCAAAAAAAGCTGGTCATTAGATGCCGCAAATGGTGAGCGGTTAGAGACGATCGGATTTGTGGAAGAAGATCTTGTACTTGGCAGGATCCGGGAGGGAGATATCGAGATCGCATTGGACAAGACGGTTACCTGCCCGATCTCTACGATTGATATCATCAATCAGAAAAAGGATGTAGTGAAGACATATGGTACGACCGGCGTGTATGTTATGCAGGCAACTGCCAAAGACGGGGTTGTATATTTAGACAGGGTTCGTAAGATTAACGGAACATTTGAACCAACAACACAGGATTTTATTACCTACAAAGAAAATGAAAACAAAGACGATATCAAAATGGCATACAAATATACGGATAATGCGTATAATCAGCTTTATATGACATTTCCGGATTATGTATATGTTACAGCCAGACCGGAATTGATGATCACTAAACAGATTGTAAATGATACAGATACAACGGTTAAGATTGCATTTGATCATATTAACAAGAAGTTTTACTGTTATGGTCAGGGACAGTATATGACCGATTATCTGAACCTGAATGAGGCAGTACGGGTTGCCTACGAGAATGCCGGGGTAGTTTTGGATGAGAATGGAGTGATCGTATGGCGTAAGATTGCAGTAAAGGATTACCATACGGTTGCAGATAAGATTAAGATCTATACGGTTGCAGATACAAAAGATACATTGTCTGCATGTATTTATATGATGGGTGTGTATGAAGAAAAGAATCCGGATCTGTCCGCTATGCAAGAAGATATAGCAGACGAAATGCCGATCGAGGATGTAATCCTCAAATATACCGGACGACAGGGAACGGATATTACCGGATGTGATTTTGAAAATGGATTATATTATTTGTGTAAGGATGCACCGGTTATCACGAGATTTGCAGATGGCACATATGTGTTAGTCACCAGTTACAACGGACAGAAGATCCGTTATATCAATCCTCTTGAGACAGAGGACATTGTAGAATCCAGAGAAGAATTTGAAAGTAAGGTAAAGGACAGTGGCAATGTCTTTATCAGTTATGTACGGTAAGATCAGGCTGCGCACTATTTCTTAGTGCGACAGCCCTTTTGTATTCATTCTATTTGCCTCGCGTATGTCAGCAAGAGTATCCATCAGAAGTCCGTATCCGGAAGAAGCAGCAAGAGAATCTACAACATAGATCTTGCGGTCAGGGGTGTGATCATGCAAGGTATTTGTAAACAAGAATGTAATGACAAAGACTTCCGGCCATTACAAAGCAGTGAAACAGTTCATGATTTCCAAAATACCGCCAGTTGCATTTTTTAAAAAGCGGGAGTTTTAGGGCATAGATGATGCCACCCACCGTATAAATGATACCGCCGATCAGAAGCCATAGAAAGGCTGCGTGACTCAGATTCTTCATGATCGGAGAAAATGCAAAGACAACGAGCCAGCCCATACTGATATACAGAACCGAAGACAGCCAGTGTGGGCAGGTGATCCAACAGATCTTGAATATCGTTCCGACAATTGCAACTGCCCAGACAGTAGTTAAAAGCGGCAGACCGATTGATTTCGGAAGAACGATCAGACAGACCGGGGTATAGGAACCGGCAATCAATACAAATATCATGGCATGGTCAATCTTTCGTAATACCTTATTCACAGATTCGGAAATGTCAAACGTGTGATATGTTGTACTGGCTGCATACAAACAGATCATGCTGAGTATAAATATTGTAAAAGCACTCAAATATGCATGATTGCTTCCGGAAGCAGCCTTGCTTAAAAGAGGAGCTGTGCCGATGATGGCAGCAATCATGGCAATAAAATGCGTTAGTGCACTTCCCGGATCTTTTACCCGAAAAGTTCTTTTTTGTATGGTGACCGGAAGAGAAGCTTCCGATGCATAGGAATGAATATTTTGTTTTGATTTTAAAGTAATGGTAGTCATGATAACACACCCTTTCTGTTGTTGAATACTTTGTAATGTAGTATTGAATACTATGTTATGCTGTATGGACATAATACTACATGTAAATAGAATATGCAAGCGTCTTTTTTTTATACACAACATATACTATTTAAAAGTTGCGAAAAAATTAGATTGTCGCTATAATACAAAAGACAGGACGCTTGTCCGTAAGGCAGGAAAAAGCGAAGGTTCCTGCCTATTTTTGTAAAAGGAGTTAAGACAATGGGAAAACAATCATGGAAACCGGGCAATATGTTATATCCGGTACCGGCTGTGCTGGTAAGCTGCAGAGATAAAGAAGGAAATGACAATGTATTGACAATAGCCTGGGCAGGAACAATCTGTTCCGATCCTGCGATGGTGTCGATTTCGGTTCGAAAGGAAAGACATTCCTATCCGATGATCAAGGAAAGCGGCGTGTTTGTAATCAATCTAACAACCAGGGATCTGGTACAGGCAACCGATTATTGTGGTGTGCGAAGCGGAAAAGATGAAGACAAATTTGCAGCAATGCATTTGACGAAGGGAGAGGCGGAGAAGATTAATGCCCCGATCATTATGGAAAGCCCGGTCAATATTGAATGCAAAGTAAAACAGGTTTTAGAACTTGGAAGTCATGATATGTTTATTGCCGAGGTTGTAAATGTACAGGTATCGGATGAATATATGGACGAAAAGGGAGCTTTTCATATGAATGATGCAGACTTACTGGCATATTCACATGGTCAGTATTATGCGTTGGGAGAACATCTGGGATCATTTGGATATTCTGTTCGTAAAGCAAAATAATGAGTATGTGTAGAGTGAAAAGAGGATGCATGTGAAAAAGTTTAATTTTAAAACCCGGATGCAGGTTGGCTGGTTTAAAGCGGCAATGTTTGGTACGGTAGTCGGCATTTTGCTTGCGCCTACAGCGGGAAAGATATTAACAGATAAAGAAAAGGCATTTTTGACGGAGAATCCACTTGTGTCTGCAATCAGCAGCATTTCCTTTGGTCCGAAGATCAAGGTTATGATCAATGGGGATGTCGTAGCACTTGCACCAAGTGAGGAAGCTGCGCAAAATGCTTATAAGCAGGCAAGACTGGCATATAATGCAAAGGGAATCAGGGCACTTAATATAGATGTGACCTATGCAGAAGCGGATAAAGAAAAAGATGCAAAGGCGATTGAGGGAAAAAAAGTTCTCAAATCGCAAAAGTTAGAGGATGCTATTCTGAAAAGTTTTGACAATTACGCAGATGCAGATAAGAAACTTGCTTATACAATGAGGGTGGATGATCATACGGTGACGGTGGAACATATGGCGGATGTGATCTCGATACTCGAACAGGCACAGAATACCTATGATTCCAACGATCAGTTTCAGGTTGGTCTGAAGCCTCCGGCAAGCCGTAATGTTACGATGTATGAGGTAGAGGTGGAAGATAAGAACACGGGAAAAGAAGCTTCGGAAGAAGTAACGACGGAAGCAACGACAGCAACTCCGGATGAGAATTCTTCTGAGACGGAGGCTGTAACAGAAGAAGGTTCTGCCGAAAACACAGATACAGAAAATACAAGTGAGGCAACCACAGAGGTTCCGCTTGGTGAGGATGATGTAACGGGAGTAGATGGGATTGTACCAATTCCGGAGAAGACACAGCGCTACCTGACCGGTGAGGAGTCCACAACCGAGGCGGCAACACAGGAAGGAGAATCTGCATCAGAGGAAACGCAGGGTGGAGATTCTGAGGAGACCTCCACAGAAGCAGCGGGAGAGGATACAGAGAATTCTTCGGAGAGTACAGAGGCACCGGCAGACACGGAAGAAGCAACAACGCAGGATTCGGCAGTAGCAGAGCAGGGTGTGGATGATGGTGTCAAATATGTAGGATTTGCAGATACTATTCAGGTGATGGAAACCTATGTTAATGCATCCCAGATCAAGGATAAGGATACTGCCTATACAGAAATGACAACCAAAAATGCGGAGGCAGGCATTTATGTTGTGGAACCGGGTGACGCATTATCCATTATTGCAGAGAAGAATAATATATCTGTGGATGAGATTAAGGAACTGAATCCGCAGATTGAATCAGATGACGACATTTATTATGATGATCGTCTGAATATTACAGTGCCAAAAGCGGCATTGCAGATTCTTGTGGAGAAACAGGAGACATACAAGGAAAGTTATAATGAAGATGTTGTATATCAGGATGACGACAGTATGTTCATTGGCGAGACGGAGGTTGTTCAGGAAGGAACACCGGGCAGCCATGTCGTAACAGATCTTGTTACATACAAAGATGATGTGGAATCGGAACGTGAGAACTTAAAAGAAACCGTTGAAGTGGCAGCCGTTGCAGAAGTGGTAAAACGAGGAACCAAATCAAAGCCGACATATATGTATCCGGTTACCAACTGGAATCTGACTTCTAATTTTGGATACCGCTGGGGCCGACTCCATGCAGGAGCAGACGTTGGAGTTCCGATCGGAACAACTGTGCGTGCATCACGGGCAGGACAGGTAATAACAGCAGGCTGGGTAGGAGGCTATGGTAACTGCGTGATCATTGACCATGGCGATGGTGTGACTACTCGATACGGTCATTTAAGCGAAGTCACAGTAAGCGTTGGGCAATATGTAGATCAGGGACAGCAGGTTGCACTTTCCGGTAATACCGGACGAAGCACGGGACCACACCTTCATTTTGAAATTCGAATCAATGGAGAGGCGGTAGATCCATTGCCATATCTTGCCGGCGAAAAATAGAAGGAGATGAGGTGCGTTGAGTACAATTATATATGATGCAAGACGCGTAAAAGGATATGAATATCTGAAAGAATTATGTGCATATGCGGATAGAGATCAGGCGTATATGGAGATGCTGTGGAAGGAGCTTGCCACAGACGGGGAACTGATGAAAGAGTTTGCATATTATGCGGATCATCAGACGTTATTGGATGAAATGAAACGCGAAGGGTATTCACTGACAGATCTGTATGTATGGCAGGTGGAACATTATAATCTGATGCAGGATTATGGAAAAAATGGAGCAGATTGCAATAAAGTTGCAATGGTGCTGGATTCACTTGTCATGATGGCACAATTAAAAAAGAATCCGGAAGAATACTTGAAACGCCTAAACGGAAACCTCGGAATGGATCGCTTTTAATCCGATTACCCTTGCACAGCGTAAGGAGACGGACGATGTGTGAGGGCACATGCGAAAGGTATAGAGAAAGCCATGTAAGTTTGCCTTTATGGTACGCAG
>OLYN01000060.1_pt1 | contig 65135 bp, 54 predicted proteins | sample 1674231 | NCBI WGS metagenome assembly OLYN01 (sample SAMEA103958153, study PRJEB25191) | human gut metagenome
AAACAGCTCTGGTACGACTTCGGTTTGGGCAAGGGCGGCGACATCTTCACGCTTGCCGGGGAGTTTCTGCAAAGCGATGACTTCATGAAGCAAGCGAAGTTCATAGCGGAAGCCGCCAATATGACGGTTGCCGGATGGGAAAAGCCCGTCTATCTCTCGAAGCCGACCGAATCCGTTTTTGAGGATGTGGAGGTCGCTCCGCTGCTCCGCTCACTGCTGACGGAGTATTTAGAGGAACGGGGCATCCCTTACGCCATCGCATCCCGTCACTGCTGCCGCTTGAACTACGGTGTGCGTGGGAAACGGTATTTTGCCGTTGGCTTTCCGAACATGGCAGGTGGCTATGAAGTCAGAAGCCGATATTTCAAGGGTTGCATACCTCCGAAGTCTGTATCACTGGTAAAGGCGAATGACATCCCGGCTGACGAGTGCCTCGTGTTCGAGGGCTTCATGGACTTTCTCTCTGCCGTGACGCTTGGTGTAACCGGTAACGCTGACTGTCTTGTGCTGAACTCAGTCGCCAACGTGGAGAAGGCGGCGGGATTGCTGGACGGATACGGGCGCATCGGCTGCTTCCTCGACCGTGACGAAGCCGGACGGCGGACGCTTGCCGCACTTACCATGCGATACGGGGAACGTGTCACCGACCGTTCCTCCCTCTATGACGGTTGCAAGGACTTGAACGAGTACCTGCAACTGACAACGAAAAAACAGAAAAACAACCATCTAAAAATCGAAGAACAATGAACATACTGAACAACAGAAACAAGAGAACATCAATATTCAAGGCAGTGGCGTTATGCCTGATAGCCGCCATGTCATTCACCCTCGTGTCATGTGACGATGACATGGACATCCAGCAGTCCTATCCCTTCACGGTGGAGGTCATGCCCGTGCCGAACAAGGTAGTAAAGGGGCAGACAGTGGAAATCCGCTGTGAACTGAAAAAGGAGGGCGACTTTTCGGGTACGCTCTATACCATCCGCTATTTCCAGTTCGAGGGGGAAGGCTCGCTCAAAATGGATAACGGCATCACCTTCCTGCCTAACGACCGCTACCTGCTGGAGAACGAAAAATTCCGCCTGTACTACACGGCGGCGGGTGATGAGGCGCATAATTTCATCGTGGTGGTGGAGGATAACTTTAGCAACTCCTACGAACTGGAATTTGACTTCAACAACAGGAATGTAAAGGACGACGATCTTACCATCGTTCCCATCGGCAACTTCAGCCCCTTGTTGAAATGATGCGTGTATTCATGACAATGCTCTGTTCACTTCTGACGGTCTGTTCTGTGTCCGCGCAGATCAGCCGCCAAGAGGGAACGGACGGGCAGGCGGCAATCTACCGACTGCCGCTTATGGAACGTGCTTTTTTATGCTGCCGCTACTTTGAAGGCTGGCACTCAGAAAAACACTACCCATACGTCGGTTGGGGTCACAAACTTTTGCCAAACGAGAAGTATTCGGCACGAACCATGACAAAACGGGATGCGGATGAACTTTTGCGGAAAGACCTGCGCAAATTTGTCGCCATGTTCCGTAAATTCGGGGTTGATTCGATTTTGCTTGGCACGTTAGCTTACAATGTGGGACCGGCGAAGCTGTTAGGCAGCAAAACAATCCCCAAAAGCACCTTAATCAAGAAGCTGAAAGCTGGTGACAGGAACATCTACCGTGAGTATATAGCCTTCTGCAACTACAAAGGAAAACGCCACGCCATGCTGCTCAAACGGAGAAAGGCGGAGTTTGCGCTGTTGTATATCCCATAAAAGGACTGACAAAACTGGCAAAAGACGTGCCATATTTAACTTGGCACGTCTTTTGCTCTATCACTTGATAGATTATCGTAGGATTTTCTCGTTAATTGACATCGTTGAGCCATTTTTGCCTATCGGTTTCCAAATAACACTTCAAGTTGTAAGTGTTGTGAGAGCAATACAAAACATAGTTATTAACCATAAAAAGTATAGCGAAATTATGAAGAAAGTATTTAGGAAAATTCAGAAAGGAACAACAAAAATGATTGAACGTATCAAATCGTTGGGGGAAATGGAGACGAAGCAGAAATGTGTAGTTCAACGGTTCGAGATTATCATTCCCCTCCACCAAAAAATAACGACCCAATATATAGCCTCCGCAAGTTTTACTTGCGGATTTTTTAGTTATCGCAGATTGGACAAAGGTTTCTTTGCTACTTTCTTTGTCCGCCATCATGCTCACTGAAAGAAAGTAGGGCGGCTCTCGCCGCCCCGCCACTCAAAAGCGTGTGTAAAGTCCCGTCACCATCGTGAACATTTCCTCCAGCATATCAAAATAGATACCCTCGTGTACGGCAATGTCCTTTGTCTTGCACTCAAAGGTCTTTTTGCTGAACGTCCTGCGGTAGAAGCGCATATTGTAGAGGTCTGCCCCTTCGTCATAGATGATGTCAAGGCGGTTGGCACTTGTTTTGTTCCTTGCAAGGCTCATCCGTAAGCCGTTGCCCATATCTATGAAATCACGGCTACCTGTCATGGCGGTGAAGCGTTTTCCGCCTATCTGCTGTAATATCGTCTTGGCTATCATATCTTTTGTTTTTAGGGTTTTAAGTATTGGCGGTGCGGACACCGCCATCCCGTTCAAAATTCTCGCATTTCGGAAATGGGGGTCTGCCGTTGTAGCCACTCTTTCACACATTCCATATTGTACTCGCTCGTGATGACTGCCGTATGGCTGTCGGTGGCGGTGAAACGTGTGCTTTCGTAATCATCTATCCACCCCTTGAGGGTGTCCGTTCCCCACGCTCCGGTATCGTCAAAGATACCGTCCAATGCCGTGATAGGTTCGCTGAACTTGACTATCAGCGTTTGATAGGTCGTGTTCATAGTCTGTCCTCCTTTCCCTTCTTTGCGTTCAGCCACTTGTCCCGTGCGGCTCGGCACTCGTCCAACGTGGGTTTGACACAAGAGAACAATTCTCTGTCTATGGGGTGGCGGTAGTCGTACTGCACAAGTGTCCGCCTGCGTCTTCCGATACCCGATTGGAAACGCTCGTATTTCTCCGTACCTGCTTCCGCGCAGGTGCTTACTCCGTTGATGGTCATTCGTGTTGTCATAATGTTGCTTTTTAGATGGTTAAAAATGTACTGACAGAACTCTGTTCTTCATCACCATTTCGGGGTTGCTTGTGTAGCGTTGGTGCAGGTAGAAATGGTGTGAGCCGAAGCCGTAAAGGAAAAACTTGTCAAGTTCGTGCTTCTCGGCAAACTCCTTTACGCTCTTTCTCAATTCCCCCTCACTCGTTGTGAGAGTGAGGAGGTTCACAAATTCAAGGAACATCGTGGGGATTGCATCATCCCACACACAAATCATACTTTCAATTCTTACTTCCATATCAATGTTGTTTTAGGGGTTATGCTATGCCGCTTTCATCCGCTCACGGATAAGGTTGGCGTTCTTGTTCACAAGGTCTATGATGCGCTCGTGATATTCGGTGTCCTGGTTGTGCTTGCCGTGGCACTGCACCACTTCGAGGGTTCGCAAGTCCACCTCTACGGTTTCAATAATCTCATCGCCAATCCTTGCCGATAGTATGAGGGTGTCGGCTTTCTTGTAGTATCCACTGCCAAACACGCAGATGCCCTGCGTCTTGCCCTCGTTGTAATACTCGTCTATGCTTTCAAGCACCTTGACGATTATTTCCTCGTCCGTGATTACCAAGCCGAAGAATTTGGATTTGTTGGCGATGAAATCCTCCGCATCTTTCTTTCGTTGGAGTTGTCGCTGTTGCTCACGCTCACGCCTTTCAATCTCCCAACGGCGTTGCTCTGCGGCTCTTTCCTTCTCGTGTATGGCTTCAATTTTTCGGGTTGCGTTGTCGTGTGCCGCCATGAAATCTTCGGGACAGATGTTCTTCGGGTTACGGAGGTCTTGACCGAGTTTTTTGAGCATACGCAGATAGTCGCACCACATTGAGAGGTTGTCTATCTGATACTTGTGACGCTTGGCAATCAGATATGATGCCCAACATTCATCGGCAGTACGGGTATTGAAAAGAAAGTGTTTCATGACCTCAATCTCACCGCCTTTCATAAGGGTTTCAATTCTTGGGTCTGAAAGCAAGGCTTTGAAAAGACGCACGGGGGAGATGCCGTGGAAATCGCCCTTGAAGCCGTTACGTCTGAGTTGGGGCAATATCCTCATCTTTGGATATGCACAGCTTCTTGCCACCACATCATCGTATAGGCTGTTGTGCGGTCTTACCTCCATATCGCTGCCTAATGCCCACACATCGCAATAGCAGAAAAGGAAGCCACGGAGCAACGCCATGTCCGTAACCTTGCCGTCGGGTGAAATCCAACGCTGCACGACCTCGTGGCAGTAGAAACGCATCGGTTCGCCTTTCCTGCTCTCGCATCTGACCTGCGCCACGCGGATTACCTGATACCCTTTGCAGGTGGTTATCACGCTGAAATTCTGCGTTTCCTTGTAGATGCGTCTGCGTGTGTCCTGCACTTTGAGTTCGGCATGGCATTTGGGGCAGGTGCAGCCTTCAAGGGTGTCGCATAGTCCGCTGTCGCTGTGCCACTCGTGACCGCAGTCGGAACAGGTGATGTTCCCTTTCTTGGTGCGGTAGCCGATATGCTCAACGCAGTGGCGGTATGCCCAATCTATTTGTGTCGCTGATATGGGGCGAAGGTTGGCGGAAAGTCTTGCCACCTCTTTCTGTATCTTGGTCTTCGGTTTCATAAGCCTAAATCAAATAATGAGGGTTGGGGTTGGTTTTCTTTTCTCGCTGACGGTCTGTGGCGGTTCTGCAACTTGCGGAGTTCCTCCTCTTGGTATTTGCGGACAGCGTTCTGACGTGCCTCCGCCTTTTCCTCTGCCGTGAGTTTCACAACGTGGTTCACAACCACTTGGCAGTCCATCGGTTTGCCCACCTCTATCTCGTTTTCCTCATAGTAGTGGATGGCTTGCCCGAATATCTCTCCGTCCGTGAAACCGTTGCAACCGCTTTTCTGCACATAGTTCAGAATGTGGGTCACGCACTCGTCCATGTTCTTGGCAGGGTTGCGGTACTTCTTTGCAAATAGCGCATCTTCCTCCGCACGCTGTTCCAAGTACATATATATCGTTCTCTTGAAATGGTCTGTTCCTTTCATATCGCTGTCATTTTTAGATTATCTGTTTCAGTATCTCTCTCCAATAGGTCGGCTCTACCTCGCTGAGAAGGAAGTCCATGAAATCCCTCCGTGCGTCCTTGTTCAGTTCGTGGTACAATCTTCGGAAAGTTTCAAAATTGCCGTTGATGTACGTTTCCACCATATACACGAAGATGTTGTCCACCTCGTAATATCTGCACTGCTGCGCTGCCGTCTTGCTGTTTCTTTTTGCCATGTCGGTAAGGGTTAAAGGGTGAATAACCAAAGGATGAAGCCAAAGAAGGCAATGGTGGAAAGGATAGCCACGATTACACCTATCGCCACTCGGAACACTCCGTTTACAATCTCTCTGATGATGCCCCAAAGGATGCCGAACACCCCGAAGGCGGTGCGCATCATCAAGCCGCATATCGCCAACCCGATGTGTTGCGCCATTTGTCTGAAATTTGCCGTTGCCGTCATATCTTCGCTGTTTTTGATTTTTTTGTTTTTAATGCGGATTCAAGAGCTGAGGGAGTTGAGTTTCAAACTATCTTATCTGCCTCTCGTTTATCCGACATTTTTTTTATGCGTCTTTCTGTCGCATCGGTCGTTTTCGTTTCGGGTGCTTGAAAAGGTAGGGATTAGGGAATGCAAGGTTTTTCGGTCAAAATACTACCCGCAGGGCTGGAGATTTTTACCGAAAACAGGAGGCTTGACCTTGCTTTCCCGTCCAATCCCGGAATTACCTTTGCGCCCAGAACGAAAATGACTGACTGATGCGGCTTACTGAAAGGCGCAAAATGGAGGTAAACGAAAACAGAGGCAGATTGTGTAGAAAAAAACTTCAGGGGAAAATCCGTAAAAAAAAGAATCACCAAAAGGAAAAAGACATCACCGGAAGCGTGAAAAGGGCAAACCACAACAAAGGAAGTATGATTGTTTCCGATCCGACGGAACTTGTTCAGCCGGGTGGCAACAATCATTCTTCCCGGTTTGTCCGGCTGTGTGTGGGCGCCTGTTTCATTCATGGGGCAGGCTGACACACTCTGCATTCACTTTCCGCTTCCGGCAAAAGAGACAGCGAAAAAAGAAAAATCATTTGAAAACCCGTAAAAGCACCTCTTGGCATAGGCGCAAAAGAAAGGGGCATTGCTTCATCTGTCTAAACATCGTTTAGGCGTGAGGCAATGCCCTTTTCTCCAGCTATGCGGTAGTCGGCACACGTTTGTTCCAAACTCGTTTTGGGCAATGGTGTGCCGACGGACAATACCGCTTTTACGGAAAATTCTTATGAATGAGGGGATAAAAAACGGGAGTTTATATCAAAATCTCGAATTAAATAGCTACTTTTGCATACGAAGAGTTCTTTGAAGGTTACGCAACGCGCAGAAGGATAATGCAGTAGATAACTAACTAAATCGTAACCTATTACTATCAAGAGCAATTAACCTACGCTCATTTCCAATAAATTACACTCTTTTCGTAACTTCCGGATGCAAAGTTACTCCGGAACATCCATCTTCGCGATGTCTGGATGTGGACAATCGTATGTTGTGAATATCTTGATATTCAATGATATTCGTGAACTGAATATGGACAACCCCCGAAAGTTACATTGGAACTTCCGAGGGTTGTATCATACAATGCGGAATCGAGATCCGATATTCGATTAGTATCTGTTGAGCGGACGGCCGGCGGTCATATTGTGGACCTTGTGCCTTACGGTCTCAAGAACCTTGGCGTACTCCTCGGCTCCTTCCTGGGAGACACCATTGACAACATCGGCGTACTTGGCCACGGCGCTGAGAACGGTGTCGATCAGCTCGACGATCTCGGTCATGTCCTTCTCCACAAAACCTCTGGAAGTGATGGCCGGTGTGCCGACCCTGACTCCGGAAGTCTTGAACGGAGAACGGGTGTCGAACGGAACCATATTCTTGTTGAGGGTGATCTCGGCCTTCTCCAGCTCCTTCTCGGCCATCCTTCCGGTCACGTCAGGGAACTTGGTCCTGAGGTCGATCAGCATCAGATGGTTGTCGGTGCCGCCGGAAACGACCTTGTAGCCTCTTGCGACGAACTCCTCGGCCATCTTCTTGGCGTTGGCCATAACCTGCTTCTGATATTCCACATATTCAGGCTGCATCGCCTCGTAGAAAGCGACAGCCTTGGCGGCGATCACGTGCTCAAGAGGTCCGCCCTGAACTCCAGGGAACACGCTTGAGTTGAGGATCGCGCTCATCTTCTTGATCTCGCCCTTAGGAGTCTTCAGTCCCCATGGATTGTCGAAGTCCTTGCCCATCAGGATGATGCCTCCGCGTGGTCCGCGAAGTGTCTTGTGGGTGGTGGATGTCACGATGTGGGCGTATTTGACAGGGTTCTTGAGCAGACCCGCGGCGATGAGGCCGGCTGTGTGGGCCATATCGATCCAAAGGAGGGCTCCCACCTCGTCGGCGATGGCGCGCATCCTCTCATAGTCCCACTCACGGGAATATGCCGAAGCGCCTCCGATGATGAGTTTCGGCTTGCACTCGCGGGCTGTGGCTTCCATCTTGTCGTAGTCGATCATCCCGGTCTCCTCGTTGAGACCGTAAGCCACAGCATGATAGAGAATTCCGGAGGCGTTGACAGGCGATCCGTGGGTCAGGTGGCCTCCCTGTGAGAGGTCAAGTCCCATAAAGGTGTCGCCAGGCTTGAGGCACGCCATGATGACGGCCATATTCGCCTGGGCGCCGGAGTGAGGCTGAACGTTGGCATATTCAGCGTCATAGATCTTGCAGAGGCGGTCGATCGCAAGCTGCTCGATCTGGTCAACGATCTGGCAGCCGCCATAGTACCTCTTGCCAGGGTAGCCTTCGGCGTACTTGTTGGTGCAGATGGATCCCATCGCCTCCAGCACGTAATCGCTTACGTAGTTTTCTGATGCAATCAATTCGAGTCCGGAAGACTGCCTTTCCTTTTCATTTCTGATCAGATCAAAAATCTGAAGATCCTGTTTCATAAAATTCTGTTGTTAGTGTTACCCGTCGTTTATGTGCCGGGATTGACAAAGATAAGATTAAAAAACGATTTTTGCTATATTTGCAACCATAAAAGCATAATATGGTGAAAGACAGAAAGCTGTTGAGCATAGAAATGGGAAGAGTGTCTCCCGATGAATATAAGGAACTTCCTCAGATCGGGGTGGTTGTGGTGCTGGACAACATCCGCAGCGCGCACAATGTGGGGTCGGCGTTCCGCACCTGCGACTCTTTCAAGATAGACAAGCTTTGGCTTTGCGGAATATGCGCGGTGCCGCCGTCGGCGGAGATCCACAAGTCGGCCCTCGGGGCGGAAGACAGTGTGCCATGGGAGCATTCGGACAGCACTCTGGATGTGGTTAGCCATTTGCGTTCAGTGGGGTATGAGATAGTCAGTGTGGAGCAGACCGTCAATTCTGTCAGTCTGGAGAAATTCTCGCCGGAATTCGCCGAGGGAAAGAAATATGCTTTGATCTTCGGCAACGAGGTGGATGGGGTGGGTCAGGCGGTTGTGGACGCTTCCGACATGACGTTGGAAATCCCGCAGTTCGGCACCAAGCACTCGCTGAACGTCTCCGTCTCCGTCGGGGTGATTCTCTGGCACTTCACGCTTGCGCGGCTAATGGACAAGTCCCTTCTACAGCCTCGGCGACCGGAACATCACGGTCACTGATCCAGTCGAAGTGCCGGTCTTCACATGAGCGGTCCGGTGTCAAAATGAAAGAGGGTGGCCAAAGTCCTTCAGCCACCCTCTCTTGGAGTAATATTCAGTCTTACTCAACGTCCCACCAGATGCGGCCTTCGGTCCTGTCGTTGTCGGAGCCGTACTTGGCATCGCGCTTGAGGGCGTCAATCGCGGCATTGAAGTTGCCGATGTTCAGCGTGTTAGGAGTGCCGAGCGAGTTGCTCCTCGGGATCACAAGCGCATCGCCGTTACTCAGAACCTCAAAATATGCGACACCGTCTTCCGGTTCAGGTTTACCCTTGAAGGCCGGCAGGCCGGTGCGCTTCCATGTCGCCCACATCTCCTCTGGATTCATGTACAGGTTGACCCACTGCTGGGAGATGATCTTCTCCAGCGTGACGTCCGAGAACTCCGGACGGGCGAGATATTCATTGATCTTCGCATCCGTGATCGGGGAATAGTTAGGAGCGGTCTCCGCTGTCTGAGCGACAACGAACATATTCGTCGCCCAGTCCCGGTACTGCTCCATCGAGGCCTTTACCCCCTCTCTGAACCATCCCTTCGCGTCTTTTCCGGCCACGGAGCCGCCTTTCTTGACGGCGATCTCGGCCAGCATCAGACAGGTCTCAGGGTAGGTGATCAGCGGTGTGAAGGTGTGCATCTTCTCCTGGTTGATGTAGAAGTCCTGCCCCTCAATGGCTCTCGCCGGCATGTTGTTGTTGCCGATGATGCCTCCGTTCTTGATGTAGAAACGGCTCTCGATCTGGGAGTGCATGCGGATGTCCAGGTTGGCCTCCGAACCGTCTTCCTTGTGGTAAGGCAAGGTAAGGTAGGCACTCTTGTTGAACGTCGTGGCCGCGCTGTCCGGGTTGGCCGACATTCCGACGTAGCGGCCGGTGAACTGCGGCCAGCACCGAGCCGCTCCTGTCAGGAGTGTAGGCAGTTTCCTGTGAGAACACTCCGAATCCGCGGCTAGTGGCGTAGGCTGATGTTCCCATGCCGACTTTGGCGACGGAGGCGCGGATCTTACCGAAAGAGAACCAGTCAGGGGTCACTTCCCTGAACGAGTCCGTGAACACCCACGAAAGGTTGGCCGAAGGATAGAACACCGTGTAGTTGTTCCGCCCGTTCATGTAGGTCGGGTAGGTGAGGGATGAAAGCCAGTCGTTTCTGGCGGTGAGTTCAAGGAACAGCTGGTCGCGCCATCCGAGGTTCAGGATTCCTGAAAGGCCGAAGGTCTGCATGTTGCGGTGTGAGTAGTTGAACCATGGCTCGATCTTGTTCACGGAGTTCGAGAACGAGAAGACGCCAGGAGTGACGAGGCCTCCGTTGGTCTGCTTGCCCCAGGAGTGTCCCTCGGTGTTGCCGTAGAGCTCGGCGGCGGCGATGGCGGCGACAGTGAAGACTTCGCCTCCCTGCTTGAGCGTCTGTTCAGGCATCTGGAGCATGCCCATGAAGTTGTAGTTGCCCGAGATGTCGCCGCTTCTGCCGTAGCCTCCGGAGCCGGAAGGACCTCCGTACTCGCCGGTGCCGACCCAACGGCTCTCATGACTGATGCCGTAGTAGTTGTGGTTGGCCTTCAGGCTTGCCCTGAGCCAAGGGGCGATGTCCGCGTGGATGGTAAGATCCGAAAGGATGGAGTTCTCGTTACGCCTTTGAAGTTGTGTGTCTCGTGTGTGGAAGTAAGACCGCAGAGTTCCATACCTTGAGGTGGATTCCACCGCCTGTGTCTCAGGGTCGCGGTATTGCTTGTAATAGGCCGCGATGTCCACGTTTCAAGGCAGGTGGTAGGCGGTCATCATGCCGACATTGTTGCCCCAGTCCCAGCCTCCCTGGCTGGCTCCGTTCTTGGCGGAGGAGAAGGCGTACTTCACGCTGAGTTCCATGGAGAAGATCCGGTTGAGCTCGGTGATGCCTCTGAACGAGATGTTGTGGCGGTGGAAGTCGTTGTTCAGGAAGACTCCCTTGGTCTTTGTGAATCCGTAGGACAGGTGGAACGAGGACTTCTCGCCTCCGCCGCTGATGGCCACGTTGGTGGTGTTGTTTATTCCTGTCTGGTAGAATTCCTTCCAGTTCATCGGGTGAGGGGACAACGGCGTATTTTGCCGTCTGGCATCCACTGGTTTCTCAAACTGCCGTCCATTTTCGGACCCCAACTGTAACCTGCGCTGATTATCGCTCCGTTGGCTGAAAGTCTCCTTGGTAGCCATCGTGAGGTGCGCCCGCTCCGTAGATGTTCTGAAGCTCGACCGGCGACTTGTGGACATCGGTGACCTCCACTGTCTGGTTGACCTCGACTCCCAGACCCTGCTTGCTGTACTTGCCGCCTTTGGAGACAATCACGATCGCTCCGTTGGCCCCTCGGGAGCCGTAGAGCGCTGTCGCCGCCGCTCCCTTGAGGACGGTCACGCTCTCGTAGTCGGCAGGGTTGAGGTTCTTCAACTGGGATCCCCAGTCTGTTCCGGCCAGATTGCCCGTGATAGGTTCCTGGATGATCAATCCGTCAATCACGAAGATCGGGGAGTTGTTCTTGTCCACGGAGTTCGCCCCTCGGATTGTGATTGATGGCGAAGACGTGACACCGGAGGCTCCTCACGTGTTGATCTGGAGACCGGCCACCTTACCCTGAAGCGCGTTGACCGGATTGATGGTGTTGGTTCGCTCGATCTCGTCCGTGGAGACCCTTGTGGTGGCGTAGCCGACCTGTCTGGCCTGCTTCGGCAGACCGAGGGCGGTCACGACCACCTCCCCGAGCATCTGGGAATCCTCCTTGAGGGTTACGGTCAAGGTGTTCCCTGTCACGGTCACGTTCTCGGTGATGAAACCGATGGAGGAGACCACGAGGACATCACCCCTTTTTGCCCGGATTTCGAACCGTCCCTTGGCGTCGGTCGCCGTGCCGGTGGATGTTCCTTGGATGATGACAGAGACTCTCACGAGAGTCTCGCCGCGTTCGTCAAGGACAGTACCCCTGACGATGTTGTCCTGCTGAGCGGCGGAAGCGGCTTCCGCGTCTGCCACAGGCCTTCCGCCCGCCGTCACAGGATTGAGGCCGGCCGGCAGGAGGAGGACTCCAGCCATTAGTCCAATAAGATGTGGTTTTAGAAAAACTACTCATAATTAATTGATATTAAGGTGATTATATGTGTTGGTTAGATATGTTGCGCGCACGGTTCTTCGTCAATTTCGGTGCAGCCCTCCGGACACACTAGTACTTGTCCTCGGTGATCTCCATCTCCCTGCGTGTCAGCCGTCGTCGGTCGATGGCCCTCCATGCTAAGAAGATGTAGGCCAGCACGAACGGGATTGCCAGCGACACCCAGGCCATTGTCCTGAGCGTGAACTCGCTGGAGCAGCTGTTGCTGATGGTCAGGGAACTCTGGAGGTCGGAGCAGGATGGGTAGTAGGCCGTTCCGTTGTAGCCTGCGATGAGGAACAGCGACATCACCGCCGGCACCGTTCCTGCCCCTGTGAGCCATATGCTCATGCGTTTCCGTCTGCCGAAGAACTGGATGACTATTCCCAAAAGGACGAACAATACCCCGAGCAGGAATATGATTGCCACAGAAGGAGTCTGGATGAAGTTGTGCAGGTACTTGTACTCCTCGACAGAGATGACCCCGGCGGAGTCCACCGCGTAGCCCGGCATTGTAAGAAGCATGGCCATGCAGGCGAGGAATGCTGCCAGGAACAGTCCTGAAGTCCACCTGACCGCCCGCACGAGTTTTCCCTCAAGTCTCTCGTCCTCGATACTGCCTTGCATGTACATCCCTCCGAGTACCTGCGTGAGGAACATCACCGTGAGTCCGAACGCTATGGTGAAAGGGTTGGTCAGCGCCTCCAGTCCGTGCCACTCGTTGCCCCAGACGCTGATTGTCGGGGCGAGACTCTCTCCGACCGCCGCCTTGTTGACGATGAAGTCCGAACCGGTGAAGAAGGTGCTGACGGCGGCTCCCACGATGAACGGTCCCAGGCAGCCGTTGATCAGAAGGAAAGTCCTGAATGTGTTCCTGCCCAACAGGTTGCCCAGTTTCGTCTGGAACTCGTAGGAGACGGCCTGGAACACGAAGGTGACAAGCAGCAGGATCCAGACCCAGTAGGCACCGCCGAAACTGGTGCTGTAAAACAGTGGGAACGAGGCGAAGAACGCTCCGCCGAACGTTACGAGCGTGGTGAAAGTGAACTCCCATTTCCTTCCTGTCGAATTGACGATCAACTGCCTCTCTTCCTCATCCTTTGAGATGAATATCAAGGAGTTGCCTCCCTGTACGAACATCAGGAAGACGAGAAGTCCGCCAAGCAGGGAAATGATGGCCCACCAGTAGTTCTGTAGAAATTCGTATGTGAACATGGCTTGGTTTCTTGATGTGGTTGTGTGTCTAGTAAGTGTTTCCCGGCCCCTTGCGGATAGCCTTGAGCAGGATTCTGATTTCTATCGCCAGGAAGAGGGTGAATATTCCCAAAAAGAGGAAGAATGTGGTCTTTACGGCATCCACGCTGACGCTTGAGACTCCCGCTTTCACAGGCAGCAGATCCTGGATCGCCCACGGCTGTCTTCCGACTTCGGCCACAATCCATCCGGCCTGGCCGGCGAGGTAGACCAGAGGAATGGACAGCACGCAGATCCAAAGGAACCATCGGTTCCGCTCCAAGGTCTCCCTTCTCGCGTAGTGGAAGGCGAGCGCCATCACGAGCAGCAGGAAGCAGCCAAGCCCCACCATCACGCGGAACGCCCAGAAGACGATTCCGACAGGTGGGATCAGCTCCTCTTCGGAGGAGATGTAGCCGTAGCCGAAGTATGCGGAGTTGTCCATAAGCGTCTGCCTTGCGGCCGCTGCCAGCTCATGGTCGCTTTCCTTGGCCTTCCTGTAGGTTCTGAATGCGGACAGGGCGGTGTCGCCTCTGGCCATCATCTTGGCGGCGGAAGGATGCTTCGTCCCGTTCCGATCAATGTAGCCATCGAGAATGTCCTGTATGCCAGGCACATAGCCGTCAGCGTTCCCCGTGGCCAGAACTGAGAGCATTCCCGGAATCTCTATTCCAGGGACAATGGAGAACGGCGCTCGTGTGCCGCCTCTCTGAAGGCCTTCGGCCGCGGCGAGTTTCATCGGCTGGTGGTCGGCGACGTGGACGGCCGACCTGTCCCCGGAGAACATCACGGCGACAGCCCCCACAATGCCCACGACTGCGGCTACCCTTATGCTCGCAAGGGAGAAGCGCTGCTCGCGTCCGCGGAGAAGGTACCAGCAGCAGATTCCGATCACCACCACGGCCCCGGTCATCCATCCGCTCAGTACTGAGTGGAAGAATTTGCTGACGGCCATCGGGTTGCTCACGACGGCCCAAAAATCCACCATCTCGTTCCGGACAGTGTCCGGGTTGAAGGCCATCCCGACTGGATGCTGCATCCAGCCGTTGGCCACGAGAATCCAGTAGGCGGAAAGGGACGCTCCGATGGCGGTCAGCCATGTTGAGGCCAGATGGAAGCCTTTACTGACTCTTCCCCAGCCGAAGAACATCACCGCGACGAAGGTGGCCTCGATGAAGAAGGCAAAGATTCCCTCGATGGCGAGCGGCGCTCCGAATATGTCGCCGACGAACCACGAGTAGTTGCTGAAGTTGGTCCCGAACTCGAACTCAAGGATGATTCCTGTCGCGACGCCGACGGCGAAGTTGATACCGAATATCTTCATCCAGAACTTCGCGGCGTGTTTCCAGAAGTCCACCTTGCGGATGACGTAGAGCGTCTCCATAATGGCCATTATCACAGACAGTCCGAGGGTCAGCGGGACGAAGATCCAGTGATAGCAGGCAGTCAGGGCGAACTGCGCCCTTGACCAATCGACTAAGGCTGATTCTATCATAGTGTTGGACTTTTGCGCCCGGGGGCAATCTCGGGCGTGATTGAACTTATCTCACGTCAGGCGGCGATTGCCCATCGCACCGGACATTCACAGTAATATTCATTGATGAAAGATTGTTTCCCACCGCTTCGATTTTCTCTTCCGTGGTCTTGCCGGCGAGGGCAGGCCTGAAGAAGAACACCCTGAGGACAGCGAACAGGATGAAAAGTTTCAAGAATATGAGAACCCACAGGATGCGTCCCCACGTCATTCCTTTGAAACCTTGCACATAGAATCTGATAATACGGCCCGGCAATGCTTTAAGCCCGCCTGAGGCTACCGGACTGTCAGGGAGTGGAGTGGCGGTGGCCCGGCCTCTTTTCCGGAACCGTATTCAACCCTTTTCTGGAGTCAGTTGAAAGCGTGTTGGTCTTACTCATAAAATCAATACGTTTTTGTTAAACTTCAGTTTGTATCGTGTTGGGGGAAATCCGAAATAATGCTGGTCAGCCACGACTTTCCCTCGGTCTTGCCGTCTGCAATTTTTGCAATAGTAGTAAGAATAATTCTAATCTGCAAACAATTGTCCACATTTAAGTGCTGAATAATTAGCGCTTTAGTCGCCGAGCCTTTTCGCAAACGATTTCGCCTCCCAGTTCGTTCCCCGCTGCCCGTTCCTTGCTGCCTGCTGCTCGTTCCCCGCTGCCCGCTGCCCGCTGCCCGCTGCCCGCTGCCCGTTCCCCGCTGCCTGCTGCCCGTTCCTTGCTGCCTGCTGCCCGTTCCTTGCTGCCTGCTGCCAACAGCCCGCTGCCGACTGCCGACCGACCATGACCGCATCGATTACTCTTCGTGAGCGGAACCGGCCTTCCTGCGCACCAGAGCCACCTGGCCTGCTCCTTGGTGAGCGGAACAGCCCCATTTGCTCACGAGACTGGTGATTCGGTCGGTTTGGTGAGCGGAACCGGCCTTCCTGCGCACGGGGAGGGAGTCGGGGGAGGAGGGCTGTCAACTCTCCAGCCAGCCCAGAAAGTCCTCGGCTCTGGAGCGGCTGACAGTAAGGTCCGGAGCCGGGCCGAGATTTGTGGAGAGATGCACCTTAGGTGTCACCCGGAGCCGCCCGCCAAGCAGCTTGGTCACACACTCGATCGCATCCTTCGCGAATATGCAGCTTCTGGAAATCCTGAAGAACCGCTCGGGATCAAGATCGGTGATGAGCGAATCCATCGTTGAATCAACGATATATACCGCTCCGCCGTGCGTCACGACATGGTTGTTCTTGTCCTCTGAATAGAAAAACGCAATCTCGTCAGCCTTCACGGGCACGATCCTGTCGTTGAACTGCACCAGGTAGCGCTCCTTGTACCCGTGTCCGGAATCCTTCCGCGAGATCGCGCCGAGAATCTTCTCGACATCCAACTCTCCGGAGGAAAACTGTCGACATCTTTCCACGGCTCTCTTCAAGGCCGACATGTCTATCGGCTTGAGAAGGTAGTCGATAGAGCCAGCCTCGAACGCCTTGACGGCATAGCTGTCGTAGGCCGTCGTCATCACCACGCGAGGCTTCACGGCCACCTGCCGGAAAATCTCAAAGCACTCTCCGTCAGAAAGTTCCACATCCATGAATATCAAGTCCGCCTCGTCGGGCCTTTCCTTGAGCCGGGCGACAGACTCGCTGACCGAAGCGCATTCCCCGACAACCTCGATGTCCGGAAAATTGTTCTCCAGCATCTTCTCAAGGCTCCTCCGAGCCATCATCTCATCTTCTATTATAAGGACTTTCATAAGAGCGGCAGTTTGACTGTGTATGAGTCATCCGTGCGGATGATCTCGATTCCTTTGCCGGAACGATCCCGGTACTGTTGGCGTATGTAGTTCAGTCCCAGTCCGCTGGATTGGGCCTCGGTGACTCTCGGTATCAGATTGTTGCTTACCGTCACGGTCTGTCCGTCGGAGACCACGCTGACGTTCAGCGGCCTTGACGGCGAGACGGCGTTGTGTTTCGTGGCGTTCTCAATAAGGAGCTGAACCGAGCACGGAACCACGTGCCTTGACAAGTCTTCGGGCCGGATGCCGACCTCCACGTCGAACCCCTCCTGGAACCTGACCTTCAGCAGGTCGCGGTACATCTCCACATAGGTCATCTCGTCCCGGAGCGTCACCGTGCCCTCCTCCTCGTTGCGGAGCATGTAGCGGTAGATTCCCGCCAGCTTATGAATATACTCGCTCGCCTCCCTGTCCCTTCCGTCCAGCACGAGGGCGTCCAGAATGTTCAGCGAATTGAAGAGGAAATGCGGGTTGACCTGCTGCTTGAGGTTGAGGTACTGGAACTTGGCGAGGTCGGCGCGATTCTTTTCCTTCTCGGCGTTGCGGCGGGCCGTGATGGCATATTCAATCATGTAGATCACTGAATAGATCATCACTTCCGCTATGAACGCCACCAGGGCGAGTTCAAGGAAACTCTTAGCGGAGGAAGGGCGGCGGAATTCGAACGGCAGTCCGGAGCCGACCAGGGCCGCGGCGACAGCGGAAAGCGCTATCAGGAAGACCGCCGTTGCGAGGATGTGTCCGGCTGAGGATTTCCGGTCCGACATATTCTTGGTCTGCTCCACGAAGAGGATCGTCAGGCAGACCATCACCAGAAGGATGAAGGTGTTGTCGGCAAATGCGGCGACCGCGTTCACCACGGATCCCCCTTCAAAGAGGGTGGAACTGAATATGTAGATTATGATCCTGACAATCAAGATGATGGCCACGGCGACGGAGAGCCATGTGATCTCGAAGCTTCTTGCCTTGGACTCTTTACCGTACCTGCCGGCGTAGCGTCTCATGAAGGTGACCAGTCCCCAGCCCATCAGCTCGGTGGTCGTGAATGTGGCGATCGCGGGGGAAAGCAGGGGGTGGTTGATGAACGTCCCTGCGAGCGCGGCGATCCCGTTGCCGAGGAGGTAGCCGAGAATGTTGGCGATGATGATGACGATGGAGGAGAACTCCACGCTCTGCCGGTACCTCAGGCAGAGGATGACCGTGAGGACGATCGTGAGCGTGGTCAGGGCCAGTTCGTCCCCGAGGTTCAGTAACCTGCACAGCACAGCCGTGGCCACGTGGAGCAGCGCGAAAGCGTGGATTATGGATGATGTCCTTAGTTTCATGCCGTTAATGATGGTTGGGTGACCGTTAACTATTCACAATCGCCAAAGTACTGCAATTTAAGAAAAATATCTTTCATTTCGTCATTAAAAGCCAGCAATTCATCCGCTTTTTCTCTCCATTCATCGTTTCAATAATTACAAATCGGTGCTAATCAACTATATTTACGCCGAAATTGACACTGAAATTAGTACCGTAAAATGCAATCCAAGAGCAAACTTACGTTTTGGGAGATGTGGAACCTCAGCTTCGGCTTTTTCGGGGTGCAGATCGCCTATGCCCTCCAGAGCGCGAACATCAGCAGGATCTTCGCCACTTTGGGAGCGGATCCGCACCAGCTGAGCTTCTTCTGGATCCTCCCGCCTCTGATGGGCATGATCGTCCAGCCGCTGATCGGCAAGTGGTCCGACAGAACCTGGTGCAGGATGGGACGCAGAAAGCCTTATCTGCTGATCGGAGCCTTGATTTCGGTTCTCGTGATGATCTTCCTTCCGAACGCCGGCAGCCTGAGTTTCTCCTCAAGGCTGATCCTCGGACTCAACGGCGCCATGTGGTTCGGACTGTTCTCGCTCATATTCCTTGACACTTCCATCAATGTCGCGATGCAGCCGTTCAAGATGATGGTCGGGGACATGGTCGGCGAGGAACAGAAGGCTCAGGCCTACTCGATCCAGTCGCTTCTTTGCAACGCCGGCAGCCTGGTGGGCTACCTTTTCCCGATTTTCTTCACCTGGATCGGCATCGCCAACATCGCCCCAAAGGGACAGGTGCCGCCGTCCGTGATCTGGAGCTTCTGGTGCGGCGCCGCGATCCTTATCCTCTGCGTGCTATACACTTTCCTGAATGTCAAGGAGATGAATCCTCAGGAATATGCCGAGTTCCATTCCATCGATCCAAAGCGTCAGGCTGAGGAGGAGAAGGACAATCCGGGACTCATCAGACTGCTGCTCCATGCTCCCAAGACATTCTGGACCGTGGGACTCGTGCAGTTCTTCTGCTGGGCGGCGTTCATGTACATGTGGACCTATTCCAACGGAGCCATCGCCGCCAACTGCTGGAACGCCACCGACACGGCCTCCGAGGGCTATCAGGCCGCTGGCAACTGGGTCGGGGTAGTCTTCGCCGTGCAGGCTGTCGGATCAATCCTGTGGGCGATTGTGCTTCCTAAGTTCCGCTCCTTGAAACTGGCCTATGTGGTGAGCCTTCTGATCGGAGCCGTCGGCTTCATCTCCGTTGCGTTCATCCACAACCAGTACCTGCTCTGCGTGTCGTACCTGCTGATCGGAACCGCCTGGGCCGCGATGCTCGCGCTTCCGTTCACACTTCTGACCAACGCTCTCGACGGGGAGCATCTGGGCAGTTATCTCGGCCTGTTCAACTGCACCATCTGCCTTCCGCAGATCGTCGCCGCGGCGCTCGGCGGAGTGGTGCTGAGACTTCTGGGCGGAGTCCAGGCGAACATGCTCGTCACTGCGGGTGTCCTGCTTGTGCTTGGCGCGCTGAGCGTCCGTCTAATAAAGGAAAGGAAACAATAATAACCTTAATAATCATATAAATGAATATTCAAACAATTCAAACATTCCAGATGAAAAGGATTATAGCTGCCGTGGCGACCTTGCTTCTTTGCCTGGTCGGCACTACCGTATCCGCTCAGAGCGGGTATCAGGTGAAGGGAGTTGTAGTTGACGCCGCCGGTCCGGTCATCGGTGCCACTGTCATGGAACAGGGCACGCAGAACGGTATCGCGACCGGTCTCGACGGAGACTACATCCTTAACGTTTCCGGCCCGGATGCCACTGTCGAAATCAGCTGCATCGGCTACAAGACACAGTCTTTCAAGGCTTCCGAGGTTCCGGCCAAGATTATTCTTACCACCGACACCGAGTTTCTTGACGATGTGGTCGTGATCGGCTACGGTACCGTCAAGAAGAGCGACATGACTGGCTCGATCTCCTCCGTGAAGGCCGACCAGCTCAACAAGGGTATGGTGACATCACCATCGGATCTGCTCCAGGGCAAGTCCGCCGGCGTTGTCGTCACGATGGGTGACGGCGCTCCGGGTTCCGCCAGCACCATCAGAATCCGTGGCGGTTCCTCTCTGAAGGCCAACAACAACCCTCTCGTTGTGGTTGACGGTCTGCCTCTTTCCGAGACAGGCATCAGCGGAGTCTCCGACGCGCTTTCCTCCATCAACCCTAACGACATCGAGAGCTTCACTGTCCTGAAGGACGCCTCGGCGACCGCCATCTTCGGATCGAGAGCCTCCAACGGTGTCATCATGATCACCACCAAGAAGGGTTCCAAGGGTGCCGAAGGCATCCACGTGAGCGCGGACTTCACCGGAAGCGTCAGCCAGAACGCCAAGTACGTGGACGTGCTGACAGGCGATGAGATGCGTGACCTTATGAAATGGTATCTCGGTGACGGAGGTTCGGCCTACGCCGCCCTCGGCAAGGAGAACACCGACTGGCAGAAGGAAATCTACCAGCTGGGTAAAACCATTGACGGCAACGTGGCAGTGTCCGGCAGGGTAGGGAAGAGCGACATCTTCCGCATGCCTTACCGCGTGTCCATCGGCTACCACAACCAGGACGGTACCCTCAAGACCTCCAACCTTGAGCGTGAGACCATCTCTGTCAATCTCAACCCGAGCTTCTTTGACGACCATCTTCTTGTCAATCTCAACGGCAAGCTGATGAACATGGACAACAGGTTCGCCAATCAGGACGCCATCGGCGGCGCTGTCCGCATGGATCCTACCCAGCCTGTCTACGACGCGAACGGCCTGAACGGCTACTGGTGGTGGAACTACGGCAAGGGCACGCAGACCATCGATAACTGCAACACACAGGCCCAGATGAACCCTGTCGCCCTTCTGAACGACAAGCTTGACAAGTCCAACGCCAAGCGTTTCATCGGCAACGCCCAGCTCAACTACAAGGTCCATGGATTCGAGGACCTGAGCCTCAACCTCAACCTTGGTCTGGACTGGTCCAAGTCAGACGGTACGGTTGATGTCGCTCCCGGCACGGAAATGTCATTCCACAACACCCAGGAGTCCGGTTCCGGTTATCACAACAACTATTCACAGATAAGGCGTGACCAGACCCTTGAGTTCTATGCCCAGTACGACAAGACTCTCGGCAAGCACACCTTCAACGCGATGGCAGGTTACTCCTGGCAGCACTTCTACAATTCGACTTTCAACGAGAAGTACAAGGCTGACGGCACCCTTCCTACCGCTTCCGACTACTATCTGAGCAGTCCTAACACCTTCAGAACCGAGTACTTCCTCGTGTCTTTCTTCGGACGTGTGAACTATTCGTTCAACGACCGCCTTCTCGTGACCGCCACCCTGCGTGACGACGGCACCTCCCGTTTCGCCAACAACAAGTGGGGTCTCTTCCCTTCGGTGGCGGTAAGCTACAACTTCGGCAAGGAGAGGTTCATCGCGGACAGCGGTGTGGTCTCAGCCCTGAAGCTCAGGCTCAGCTGGGGACAGACTGGCCAGCAGGATCTCCAGTCCGGAGACTACCCGACACTGTCGTCCTACAAGTACAACACGAACCAGTCGATGTACTACTTCGGCAACAAGTTGATCACTCCGATAACGCCGCTTGGCTACAACGCCGACCTCAAGTGGGAGACCACCACGACCTACAACATCGGTCTTGACTACGGCTTCCTCGGCGACAGGATCTTCGGTAGCGTGGATCTCTACAAGCGCGACACCAAGGATCTCCTGAACCGCACTCCTGTGGCCGCCGGCGCCAACCTGTCCAACTACTTGAACGCCAACATCGGAGACCTTACCAACAAGGGATTCGAGTTCGAGTTCAACGCCATTCCTGTCCAGACAAGGGACTGGAACTGGACCCTTGGATTCAACGCGACCTTCAATGAGACCAAGATCTCCAGGCTTACCACCGATGACGAGCGCGCCGACTACTTCGGAATCACTACCGGCGGCATCGCCGGCGGTACAGGCAACATGGTCCAGATCCATCAGACCGGCCACGCCCCTAGCTCGTTCTTCGTCTATAAGCAGGTCTATGACACGGACGGCAAGCCGATCGAAGGCCTCTATGCCGACCTGAACAAGGACGGAAAGATCGACGACAACGACAAGTACTGCTTCCACAATGCCGCTCCGGACTGGACATTCGGCTTCAACACGCAGGTGGCGTACAAGCAGTGGACCCTCGCAATGAGCGCCCATTCAAATGTCGGCAACTATGTCTACAACAACATCGCCTCCAACGGCGACCTCCTGACCGACCTCTGGGCCAACAACTTCGTGAACAACCGTTATTCCACGGCGAAGGAGCACAACTTCTCGTCATACCCCCAGTATTGGTCCAATCTTTACGTCGAGAACGCATCCTTCCTGAAGATCGACAACATCACCCTCAGCCGCTCGTTCAACTTCGGCCAGAAGACTCCGATGTCGTTCAACGTCTTCGCGACCGTTCAGAACGTGGCCTGCTTCACCAAGTACGGTGGAATCGACCCTGAGATCTTCTCCGGTATCGACAACAACATGTATCCGAGGCCTCGTACCTACATCCTTGGTGTCAAGTTCAACTTCTAATGCGACATAGACAATGAAAAATATTATCAGATTTACAGCGGTCGCCCTCGCCGCGACAATGCTCGCCTCAGCGGCCACGTCCTGTGTAGGTGACCTTGACGTGAAGCCTATCGATCCTAACATCGAGCTTCCTGAGGACGTGCTCAACAGCCAGGAGGCTTTCACAGCCCTTCTCGCCAAGTGCTATCAGGGACTTTCCTGCTCCGCATCCTCCGGGCCGAGCAGCGATCCGGACATCGAAGGTGTGGACGGCGGCTATGGCCAGTACATGAGAGCGCTTTTCAATATGGAGGAACTCTCCACGGATGTGGCGACTTGCTGCTGGAACGATGGCGGCCTCTTTGACATTCACAATCTCAATTGGAACGCATCCAATGAGTTTATCCTTTCGATGTACTACCGTATCTTCTTCCAGATCAGTCTCTGCAACGAGTTCATACGCCGCTCCAACGCCAGCGACATCAGCGGTTACTCCCTGAAGAACGCCTACATCGCCGAGGCGAGAGCCCTCAGGCTCTTCAGCTACTACCATGCCATCGACTTGTTCGGCAACGTGCCTTTCGCGACAGAGCATCAGTCTGTGGGTTCAACCGGAGCCGAGCAGATCTCCCGCGCCGACCTCTTCGACTGGATGGAGAGCGAGTGCAACGACCTTCTTGGCGGCAGCGACCTCGCCGAGCCGGGTAAGAATGAATATGGCCGCTGCGACAAGGGTATGGTGCAGATGATTCTCGCCAAACTCTACCTCAACGCCGAGGTTTGGAAGGGTACAGCGATGTACGACAAGGCTGCCGCTGTCTGTGAGAAGATTATCAGTGAATATCCTCTCCACACCAAGAGCGCCGGCAAGTACAGCGCCTGGCAGGAGCTATTCATGGCAGACAACCACCTTTGGACAGCCAACACGACCTACAACGGTGACGAGATCATATTCGCCGTGGAGCAGGATGGAATCCTTGTTCAGTCCTACGGAGCCACTAACTATCTCGTCTTCGGCTGCACGGGTGGCAAGATGGACGCCGCTGCGATCGGTATCTCCACAGGTTGGGGCGGTCTTTCCCTGACAGGGGCTTTCACCAGCAAGTTCGAGGACGCTGACCTTCGCGCCACATTCTACAGGGGCGAGGAGTTCGATCAGTACGTCGATGCCTTGCGCCGTGAGTCCGACAGCTGGTCTAACGGTTGGAAGTCAATGAAATTCCTGAATGTGAACCACGATGGCGGCAAGGCTCAGGCCGATGGCTTCGTGGACACTGACTGGCCTGTCTTCCGCGGTGCCGACGCCTATCTGATGTACGCCGAGTGCGCCGCCAGGGGAGCCGCCGACAAGACCAAGGGACAGCAGTACCTTGACGCTGTACGCGCGAGAGCGGGTGTGGGCAGCATCGCCCTCACTCTTGACAACATCATCGACGAGCGTGGCCGCGAGCTTTACTACGAGGGCTTCCGCCGTCAGGATCTGATCAGGTTCGGACTCTTCACTTCCGACAAGTACCTTTGGGAATTCAAGGGAGGCGTGCAGGCCGGAAAGGCTGTTGACGATCGTTTCAACCTGTATCCGATCATGTCCAGCGACCTCAACGCTAACGGTAATCTTAAGCAGAATCCTGGTTATTAACAGATTATGAAAAAGTTATTTTACACGATAATCGCATTTGCGGGAATCCTTGCGGCTTCCTGCTCAACGGATGAGGACAAGCTGGTCTTCGATCCATCATCCTCCGTGGCCCCGACTCTGGGAACCCTGGCCGGAACCACGCTCTCGTCCGACGGCGCTGACCTGACCTTCGAGTTCACACAGCCGAAATACAATGTCGATGCCGGCGTGCTATACGCTCTCTACGCCTCTGATTCTCAGGATTTCGGGAAGCAGGAGAAACTCGCCGCCACCATCGGCGGCACGACCGTGACCGTCAAGCAGTCCGCCCTCAACTCGGTGATCCTGAATCTGGGCGGCGAGCCTGGCGCGGAGTTCACGGTCTACCTCAGGCTTGACTCATGGCTAGCGAACAACAAGAACATGGCTGTGGAGTCCTCGCTGGCCCGTTCCGGCGTGTTGTCCGCCACATTCGTTCCTTACAGCCAGCTGATCCTTGACAAGGATATCTATGATCACGTCTGGGTGATGGGCGACTACAGCGGATGGAGCCACGACAAGGCGCAGCTCCTCTACAACTACAGCAAGGACGGCAACATATTCACAGGTGTTGTTGACTTTGAGGACAAGGCTGCGAGCGGCATCAAGTTCACCGGTGCGGCTTCCTGGGACGAAGCCACTGGCAACTGGGGAACGGCTAATCCTGACGATGCGTCCGAGGCTGCCTCTGTGACGCTTCTCAATGGATCCAACGACAACATCATGTGCTACGGCAAGCGTTTCTACAAGTTCACCCTTGACAAGAAAGCCCTCGTCCTGACCAAGGAGTGGGGCGCTGACAAGATCGGTATTGTGGGTACGATCAACAACTGGGCCGCTCCTGACGTGGAGATGACGTTCAACAAGGACTATCTCCGCTTCTGGGTTGACCTTGAGGTCACCGGCGACCAGGAGATCAAGTTCCGCGCCGACGAGGACTGGGTGTACAACTGGGGCGCCGACGCGAAGTTGGGCGGTGACAACATCAAGGTGGGTACCGGAAAGTACCGTGTCTATCTTGACCTTAACAAGGGTACCGTCGAGCTGAACGAGAAGATGTTCGGCAAGACCGAGCCGAGCGCAGGTGGTGACGAGCCTGAGCCAGGCAAGCCTGGCGCGTGGTCACTCATCGGTACCATCAACGGGGACAGCTGGTCGGCGGACGTTGACATGACCAACACCGAGGGTGACATCTGGATCGCCCGTAGCGTGAGACTCACCGCAAGCGACGAGTTCAAGATCCGCGCCGACCACGATTGGGCTGTGACGGTAGGAGGACCGGAGGAGAACTCCACAAGCACCATCGATCCGGCCAATGCCTACGGCGTGTTCAAGCCTGAGCTTGGCAAGGCGTTCGCCGCCGGTGACAAGAACATCCAGGTGGGGGCAGAGGGAGTTTACGACATCACCTACGACTATGCCGCCCGGACCATACTCATCGAAGAGCACAAGACCGCTTTCTCCCTCATCGGCGAGATCGGCGGAAGCTCTTGGAGCAAGGACTTCGTGATGACTCAGGACGGTGATGTCTGGACCAGCCCGGTAGTGAACATCACCGGAGGGTTCAAGATCCGTTATGACTACTCCTGGGAGGACACCAACACCTACGGTGTGGCTGAAGGGACTACCGTTGAGATAGGTAAGGAATTCACTGTGGTTCAGCCGGGCGGAAACATCAAGGTTCCCGAGGCTGGTGACTACAAGGTGATCTTCAATGCGAAGACCCTCGCCGTGACCATCCAGAAGTAATATCCACTTTTTTCAGACGCACCCGATGGGAAAATATGCCCGGGTGCGTCTGATTTTTTTATTATATTCGTAGATTATGAGACGATCTTCTTTTCTCTTGAGGCTTGTAGGCCTTGTCCTGGCCGCCGCGCTCCTTGCGGGGTGCGACAAGAAAGGCACGACTCCCGATCCGACTCCGACTCCGGGGCCGGAGACTCCGGAACGCACCGGCGAATCGGGAATATCCTACCAGATGCTGGTATATTCATTCGCCGACAGTGACGGCGACGGCTGCGGCGACTTCAAGGGAATCCAATCCAGACTTGACTATCTTAAGGAGATGGGAGTCCAGGCTATCTGGCTTTCTCCGATCCACCCGGCTTCATCCTATCACGGCTACGATGTCCTGGACTATTCCGGAGTCAATCCCGACTATGGCACCGAGGCCGACTTCAAATCCCTTCTGGACGCGGCACACGCCAAGGGGATCAAGATCTATCTTGACTATGTGCTGAACCACACATCCAAGGATCATCCGTGGTTCCTCGACGCGAAAAAAAGCGCGGGCAGTCAGCACCGCGACTATTATATCTTCTCCGACAACCCGCAGGCCGACATCCGTGACGGCAAGATTCCGATGATCGCCACCGAGGGCGCGCGCGGCTACGACTCCGGCCAGTGGTTCTCCGCCGTGACTGGCGTTGACGGCAAGCTCAAGGTGAGGTTTACCCTTGCCCTGGACAACGCCGGCAAGCCTTCGACATTGAGGATGGACAAGGTTGACGAGGTGTCCAACACCGGCAGTCAGAACTCGGGGATATGGCTGTACTACGGCGATGACAACATGGCGCAGTTCTACAAGAGCGGGGCTAGGGAATGCACTCTGTCACTGGAGTTTGAATCCTCCTGGGGCGTGCTTGTGAGAACCAGCCGGACCCAATGGGACTCCCACAAGTACGGCGCTCCGTCCGGAAAGAACCAGCTTTCCTATGGCGTTCCGCTCGCGCTTTCGAACACCAACGCTCAGGACATCATTCTGCCTGGAATGACCACGACGATGTACCACTCGCATTTCATGACAGACTGGTTCGCCGATCTGAACTACGGCCCGGCGGCCACCTGCGAGCAGTCCGCAGCTTTCAAGTCCGTCTGCGAGTCCGCTGACAAGTGGATCAGGATGGGAGTGGACGGCTTCCGTCTGGACGCTGTCAAGCACATCTACCACAACGCCGATTCGGACGAGAACCCGACATTCCTGAAGAAGTTCTACGACCGCTGCAACTCCACCTACAAGTCCGCCGGCGGCAAGGGTGACTTCTACATGGTGGGCGAGCAGTTCAGCGACGCCTCCGAGGTCGCGCCGTACTACAAAGGCATTCCAGCCCTCTTTGAGTTCAGTTTCTGGTGGAGACTGAAGGACTGCATCAACAACAGTGACGGAAGTTCCTTCGTCGGCACGATCCAGAACTATCAGAAACTCTACGCGGGCTACCGCTCCGACTACATCGAGGCCACTAAACTCTCCAACCACGACGAGGACAGGGCCGGGAACGATCTCGGAAAAAGTGTGGCCAAGATGAAACTCGCCGGCGTGGTTCTCCTTACGGCGGGCGGCCAGCCTTACATCTACCAGGGCGAGGAACTCGGCTACTGTGGTTCCAAGTCCAACGGCGATGAATATGTCCGCACACCGATCATGTGGAACTCCGACGGTTCGTCGCTCGCCGACGGCAAGTTGAGCGGCAAGGTGGACAGGACGATGCTCTCCTCCGGAATCTCTGTCGAGAGCCAGGCGAAGGATGACGGTTCCATCCTCAATGTCTACCGCCGTTTCGGCGTGCTGAGGGATCAGTACAAGGCCTTGGCCAAGGGGTCGTTCGACTACTGTCCGGCGGCATCTTCTGTGGCTTCCGTCTCCGCATGGTACCGTGCCTATGATGGCCAGAAGGTCTTGGTTGTCCATAATTTCTCCGCTGGCAACGCCTCCGTCAACTTTACGTCCGACAAGCTGGACAACGCCGTCGCCACGAACGGAACCGTGAAGGTAAATGGCTCCAGGTTGACTCTGGGAGCATATTCATCAGTCGTTTTTCTGCAATAGTTAATTTGACATTATATGAGACGCACACTATTCATTCTGCTTGCCTCTCTTCTGGTGCTCTCCTGCGGGCGCGATCCCGGAGAGGCTGCCGTTGAGCGTGACTGGACCCGCGACGCCGTGGTCTATGAACTGAACACCCGTCAGGCGACCGCCGAAGGTACCTTCGCCGCAGCCCAGAGGAAACTTCCTGAACTTAAGGAACTTGGGGTGGACGTTGTCTGGCTGATGCCTGTCTATCCGATCGGCGAGAAAGGCCGCAAGGGAACTCTCGGCTCCTACTACGCCATCAAGGACTATTGCGACATCAACCCGGAGTTCGGCGCCCTGGAGGATTTCGACGACTTTGTCGGCGCGGCCCACGACCTTGGCCTCAAGGTCATCATCGACTGGGTGGCCAACCACACCTCTCCGGATCATCCGTGGGTGACTGGGAAACCTGCCGACTGGTACGTCCGCGACGCGGAGGGCAACACGATTGTCGAATATGACTGGACGGACATCGCCAAGCTCAACTACGAGTCCAAGGAGATGCGGGCCGAGATGGAGAAGAGCATGCGTTTCTGGCTTGACAGGGGGATCGACGGCTTCCGCTGCGACGTGGCCTATCAGGTGCCGCAGGATTTCTGGGCCGATGTGTTCTCGAAGTTCAGGTCTGAATATTCCCGCAGACTCTACTTCCTCGCCGAGGGGGAGGAGCCTTGGCTGCACGAGGCCGGCTTCGACGCCACCTACGCCTGGAAGCTGCACCATCTGCTGAACGACATCGCGCAGGGGAAGGCCGGAGCCGACAGCCTTGTCCGCTATGTGGAATGGAACGCCACCGCCTATCCATCCGGCAGCCATAGGCTTACGTTCGTCACTAACCATGACGAGAACTCTTGGTCCGGCACTGAATATGAAAGGATGGGCGACGCTTGGAAGGCGATGGCTGTCCTCTGCTGGACACTTCCGAACTCCCAGCCGCTGATCTACACCGGTCAGGAGGTCGGCTACAACCACCGTTTCGAGTTCTTCGAGAAGGATCCGATGCCGGACTGGCACCACAACGCCACCACGGATTTCTACACCTATCTCAATGAGGTGAAGCACGCTCATCCGGCTCTGGATTCTGACAATCCGTCCTTCGAGGTGCTTTCCTGCACCGATTCCGCTCTGGTCTTCAAGCGCGCTCTGGACCAGGACAGCGTGATCGTCAGCGTTCAGTTGCAGGCTCCGTGGAGCTGGAGTATAACTGTCCCGGAGTCAAGGGTTTCGCGCGTGGAGCCGCCGAGCTGGTGGGTGGGCATGAAGACCCCTCTCCGGCTGATGATCCACGGCGATGGCATCGCCGGCTATGATGTCAGGATCGAGGGTGAAGGTGTCGGCGTCAAGGAGATTCATAAGGCGGACAGCCCTGACTATCTTTTTGTTGACGTGGCCGTAAGCTCATCGGCTAAGCCCGGTGAGTACGGCATCATATTCACGAAGGATGGCAGTTCCTTCCGCTATCCGTACCGGATCGCCGCGAGGGAGGAAGGTTCCGCCGAGCGTGGCAGTTTCACAACTTCGGATCTTATCTATCTGATCTGCCCCGACCGCTTCGCCAACGCCGACAAGGGAAATGACAACACCGATGACACCGCCGAGAAGGCCGACCGCAGCGAGCCGTTTGGCCGCCACGGTGGTGATCTTCAAGGCATTATCGATCACTTGGACTACATCGCCGACCTTGGTGCCACCGCCGTCTGGTGTACTCCGCTTCTGGTGGACGACCAGTCCGAGGGGTCTTACCACGGCTATGCCTGTGGCGACTACTACCGCATCGACCCACGTTTCGGCAGCAATTCCCAGTACAGGGAATATGTCGCCAAAGCCCACGAGAAGGGTCTGAAAGTGATAATGGACATCGTGACCAACCACTGTGGCACCGGCCACTGGTGGATGAATAATCTTCCGTTCAAGGACTGGATCCATCAGTTTCCTGAATATACCGGCTCGAACATCGCCTTTTCAACGGCGATGGATCCGAACGCGTCGCAGTACGATGCGAATTTACAGGTCAGCGGCTGGTTCGTGCCTTCGATGCCGGACATGAATCTCGACAATCCTTTCATGCTGAAATATTTCCAGCAATGGGTGATCTGGTGGACCGAGTTCTCCGGCCAGGACGGCCTGCGTGTGGACACCTACCCGTACAACGAGAAAGTCCCTATGAGCAAGTGGTGCGAGGCCGTGATGAATGAATATCCAAACTTCAACATCGTGGGTGAGTGCTGGGACTCCAACATCGACCAGCTTGCCTACTGGCAGGGCGGCAACGCCAACCGTGACGGTTTCGACTCCCACTTGCCTTCGATTATGGATTTCCCTCTCCAGGAGGCGATCAACGCCGCTCTTTGCGAGGACGAGCCGCAGTGGGGTCAGGGCATGGTCAGGGTATATTCAGCCCTCTCTCACGACGCCACCTATAATGATGTGTCCAAGATGCTGATATTCCTCTCCAACCACGACCATTATCGTGTCGCTGACGCCTGGAGGCAGAATCCGGACAAGTTGAAGATCGCCTACACCCTCCTTGCCACCGTCCGCGGCATCCCGCAGATTTTCTACGGTGACGAGATGGGATTCGCCACCGGCAAGACCTACAAGAGCGACGGCGAGTTGAGGATGGATTTCCCTGGCGGATGGGAAGGCGACAAGGTGGATCTCTTCACCGAGGAAGGCCGTGCCTCCGCCACCGTCAATGTAGGCGGAAAGACAATACCGCAGGGCCAGCTGGCTGAGCTTCACGACTATGCAAAGACCCTCTTCCAGTGGAGAAAGACCAAGGACGTGATCCACACCGGCCGCACGATGCACTTCCTCGGCCGTGACAACACCTACGCCTTCTTCCGCTACAACGACACCGACAAGGTCTTCGTCTATGTGAACAACTCCCCGGAGCCGAAGACCATCCCGTGGTCCCACTACTCCGAGATCGCCTCCGACATAACCACCGGCCGCAACGTCCTGACCGGCGAGCCGGTCCATCTCTCCGACTCCACCATCGTTCCTCCTTCCACCGCCCTCGTTGTGGAATATTCATTGAAATAGAACCGTTTATATTTGATGGAATATTTGTGTAAAATACTTTTATGCGCCGATACTTTTATGCGCCGATGCTTTTATGCGCCGATACTTTTATGCGCCGATACTTTTATGCGCCGATACTTTTATGCATAACAATCTCAGCATCCGCACATTCGGGAAGTAATACCGCCTTTGATGAGCGTTCGTGTCTGCTTTCAGCCGAACGCTCATATTCAGAGGCCTTGATGCTTGGTGACACCACAAAGACAATCACAGGAGTGGTTATGGAAGAAGGTGGCACTCCCGTACCATTTGCGTTTGTGTCATTATATTCAAAGAAAGATTCCACGCTTATCGCCGGTGAAATGAGCGATGAGCGTGGACGTTTTTCTCTGCGATTCCCGGGTGGCCCTACTGTGCTCAATATCAGTTGTATCGGTTATAAGACCATCGAGATGCCTGTGACGGCGTTGGATTTGGGCACAATCTATATGACGACCGATGCGAGCCTGCTGGAAGATGCGACTATGGTGGCTCACCGAAAATACATTTCAAGGGAAAACGGTGAGCTGACACTGAATGTTCAGGGCTCCGGTTTGAGGAACATCGGTAAGGCCGCTGATGTGATCAAGTATATTCCCGGAATGCTTTATGCCAACGGCAAATATGAGGTGTTCGGGAAGGGTGAGCCTGTAATTTATATTGACGGAAGAAAGATGGCGAACGTTTCCGAGCTATCGCTTCTATCCTCCTCCAATGTGAAGTCTGTCAAACTTATAACCAATCCGGGGGCTGAATATGACGCTGGCACAAGGAGCGTCATTGCCATCGCCACCGTCAGGCACACGTTGGATGGCGTTTCCGGCATTGTCGGAGCGGAACTTTCCAGGCACAGGCAGTGGTCCGGCAACGAGGATGTTAACCTTAATGTTCATAAAGGGGCCGTGGATGTTTTTCTTGCATATCGGTATGACAACACGAAAAGCGACATTCGATACGACATCGACCAGACCAATTACGAGCAAGACACCTTCCACGAGGTTTCGGCTTCTGAATATTCAGACCGCTCCCGCTCGCACGATTACAGTGCCGGGGCGAATTACGCGATAAATAAGAATCATACCGTTGGTGGCAAATATATGGGAACCATTTCCGACTACAAATTGCTTGATTCTCCTTACGACTATATGCAGGTGTATCGCAACGGTGAGCTTTTGACTTCCACGGACAACAAGACCGATGAGTCGGAAAAGGAAAGGTTCCACAATGCCAATGTCTATTATATCGGCAAGTTTTCTGATAAATTACAGGTCAATGTGGATGCCGACTATGTATATTCCCGGTTGAATCATTGGCAGCAAGTGATTGAGACAAGCCGGATTGACGAGGTGTCGGAGAGCACCCATATTCAAAATGACCAACGCAACCGCGCGGTCGCTTTCAAGGACGTGTTCGCTTGGAATATTAGTGAGGTCAGCGGACTTGATTTCGGGACTGATTTCAGCAGGATCAGCTCTTGGGGCACGTCAGTCAATGAAGAAGGCAAGATTGCCGATGACCGGTTCAAAAACAATGAAACCAAGTATGCGGGATTTGTCTCCTATCGCTTGTTTTCTGAAAAATGGAAGGGGAGCGTCGGGCTTCGCTATGAATATGTCCACGCCATCAACACAGACCAGGGTGAGGTGAAGAACAGGAATGATTATTCTGACCTTCTGCCTTCACTGTCTCTTTCAACCTCTCTCGGGAAAGTGGATATGAGTCTTGATTTCAGCAGCAGGGTCAACCGCCCTTCGTTCCGTCAGCTGAACAATAGCGTCAGCTACAACAACCAGTACCATTACGAACAAGGTAACATTTATCTGAAACCGCAATATGTCTATGATACGGAGTTCAGTCTGGATTACGGCATTTTAGACTTCAAAGTTGATTATCAGTACATCAAGGATTATATTCATCCTACGGTTGTGGCGATCGAAGGCAAGCCCGGAACGGTAGCCTGGATGTCAACCAACGCAGACAGATTCCAGCAGTTAGGGGCTCAATGTGTTGTGGCTCCGGTTATTGGCTGCTGGAGGCCGACCCTGACGGCAGGAGTGTACAAGCCTTACTTTACGCTTGCGTACAACGGTTCCGAGACTAGTTATAATCGTCCTTACGGCCTCCTGGCTTTCCAGAACGCTGTCGAACTGAAAGGCGACTGGCTTTTGCGTGGTGATTTTTACTGGAACCTAAAAGGACATCACGGCATCTATGACCAGAACAGCCGCGCATCTTGCAACGTGATGGTTCAGAAACAATTGCTTAAGAAAAGGCTTACGATAACGTTGAAGGCTGAGGACTTGTTTGACTGGTCAAGGTTGAGTGATGTGAAGAGAGTCAATTTTGTGGTGCAGACCAGAAAGGTGAACAGCTTCAACCGTTGCGTCATCGCCTCCATCACCTATAATTTCAACAGTTTCAAGGATAAGTACCACGGCAGCGGTTCGGCCGACGACGAGATCAACCGCTTTTAGATGTGAGATATTCACGTGCGGCTGGCTGCGAGGTCGGTCATCAATGTAGTGTGCGACGACGGGAGCGGAAACATCAAATATTGCTCCTGTCGAGGGCAAAAACGCATACGACGGCAGCATTTTCTTCGGATAACGCTGCCGTCGTGATTAGGGAAGGTTCTTTGGCGTGGATTTTCCGCTTTTAGAAGAGTATGTTCTTGCTTTACCACTCACGTTATCGATTCCGTAAGTGATCATGTATTCTCAAAGGGTAGCACTTTTGACCTCTTTTGCTTCTCAAGAGTGTATTCTGCACTCTCGGGAAACGTTTAGTCCGCTTTTCGTTTCCCGAGGGTGTTGTTTGGCACTCATAAGCGACATTTTGAAGAGTTATTCGACATCTGCGTGGTGACCAGCGTCGCACTCTTGGGAAGCATATCTGCCACTTTCCGTTTTCGGAGAGTGACAGGTGACACTGTTGGGAAACGTTTAGTCCGCTTTTCGTTTCCCGAGGGTGTGGTTTGGCACTCATAAGCGACATTTTGAAGAGTTATTCGACATCTGCGCGGTGACCAGCGTCGCACTCTTGGGAAGCATATCTGCCACTTTCCGTTTTCGGAGAGTGACAGGTGACACTGTTGGGAAACGTTTGCCCTCATTTTTGTTACCGAAGAAATTGCGGATGAGAGGCCTTAAAAACTGAGTGCATGATATTCATTATATGGCGTGCAAGCCTAAAGTGGACGGCTTCGTGAAATTTGGTGTAAGCTATTGAAAATTAGATGCTATAAATTTTATTGCTATAGGCGTAAATAATCTTTTTTGAGCATCGCGGGGCAAAGAAACAGAAATTTCTGTTTCTTAATGAAAGTTTTTATGTTTTTGAATATGAGAGTGCGGGAAAGATGCTATATTGCGGTGAACCTGAATTTAGATTATATGGGCAGTCACAAACTCAATGAACTCCTGAAAGAGTACAGAAAACAACCTAAGTGGTATTACCACGTCATCTTCGACTCTATCGAAACAGGGCAGCTGTTCAACAGTGATGATGAATATGCCGACGGAATGAACAGCGTGGCCATCGGGCAATATGTCTGCGGACTGTCCGTCATCGTGTTCGTGCTGATGGCCAATCATTGCCATATTCTCGTTCATGGATCCGGAGAGGACATCGTCAGGTTTTTCTTGTTCGTCAAGGAAAGGATCAATCGGAAACTCAAAGAGGATGGTTTTCCTCCGCTTCCGATAGACTATGGGTTTAAGATGGTGAAAGTGAACGATGAGCGGCAATTGGTGGACACGATAATCTATATCGCGAGGAATCCGTTGAAGGCCAGGCCGGATCTCATGGCAAGTGGCTATATCTGGGGATCCGCGAATTTGATTTTCAGCGATGTGGACAGACTATATGACAAGATTAAAGTAGCTGACATGTCATGCAGGGAAGCGATGAGGATATTCAGGACTAAAATCAGGCTTCCGGGGAATTACCTTTTTAATCGTCCTCGGGGATTCATTCTTCCGGAGTCCTATGTCCTTAATGGTAAGGCGGAGCGGATGCTTGTGAACTCGTGGAGGTTTAGTTCAGGGCTTGTGAGGAACTTTGACGCTTACCTTAAGATTGCCGAGGGTGTCGGTGAGATGATTATATTTTCGGAGAATGAGTTGAACGAGATTGTCAATCAGGTTCTTCGGGATCATTTCAAGGTGGACTCTGTCAAAGATTTGGGAGTTGATGATAAGTGCCGCTTGGCTTTGATCTTGAAAAGGAAGTACCGCATTGACACAAAACGAATTGCCCGCAAGATCCATGTTGAGGTTGCGGTGCTCAATAAACTGTTTGAATAGTTCTCCTGACGCATTGCGCGGCACCCTTGGGCGGCGGAAAGGGGCGGAAGTGTCGCCGGGGAGTGTTGCGCGGCACCCTTGGGCGGCGGAAAGGGTCGGAAGTGTCACCGGAGAGTGTCGCGTGGCACCCTTGGGCAACGGAAAGGGGCGGAAGTGTCGCCGGGGAGTGTCGCGCGGCACCCTTGGGCGGCGGAAAGGGACGGAAGTGTCACCGGAGAGTGTCGCGCGGCACCCTTGGGCGGCGGAAAGGGGCGGAAGTGTCACCGGAGAGTGTCGCGCGGCACCCTTGGGCAACGGAAAGGGACGAAAGTGTCACCGGAGAGTGTCGCGCGGCACCCTTGGGCAACGGAAAGGGGCGGAAGTGTCGCCGGGGAGTGTCGCTGGGGAGTGTCGCGCGGTCACTGAGCTTGCCGAAGTGGCCATATTTGCAGGGATGGTGGCCGTGATTCTTCGCCAGATGATGGCGAATCTGCCAAATTGTCATATTCGAGGGAATGGCATAACATTCGATAATACTCCTTGCGTCCGGCTTCGGGAACGATGAAGGCGAAAGAAAAACGCTGCACTTCGGATCTGGCTGGGCAAAAGAAAGAATGATGCCCAGATCCGGTGAACGGGGTCGGGCGAGAAACAAAAAGAATAACGAAAAACAAAAAAGAATAATAGGAGATTAAGAATATGGGAAAAATTATTGGTATCGACCTTGGAACCACGAATTCGTGCGTTGCGGTCATGGAAGGCAATCAGCCAACCGTCATAATCAACAACGAGGGTGAAAGAACCACCCCTTCAGTAGTCGCCTTTACCGATGGCGGTGAAAGAAAGATCGGTAACCCTGCAAAGCGTCAGGCCATCACGAACCCGCAGAACACAGTCTTCTCCATCAAGAGATTCATGGGTGAGACTTACGAACAGGTTCAGAAGGAAATCGCCAGAGTGCCTTACAAGGTTGTCAGAGGTGAGAACAACACTCCGCGTGTTGACATCAACGGCAAGCTCTATTCACCTCAGGAGATTTCAGCGATGATTCTCCAGAAGATGAAGAAGACCGCCGAGGACTACCTCCGTCAGGAAGTCACCGAGGCTGTCATCACAGTTCCGGCCTACTTCTCAGACTCACAGCGTCAGGCCACAAAGGAGGCCGGCAAGATCGCCGGACTCGATGTCAAGAGAATCATCAACGAGCCTACGGCCGCAGCCCTGGCTTACGGTCTTGACAAGAAGAACAAGGACATGAAGGTCGCTGTGTATGACCTTGGTGGTGGTACATTCGATATTTCCATCCTTGAGCTTGGTGGCGGAGTCTTCGAGGTTAAGTCAACCAACGGTGACACACACCTTGGAGGTGACGACTTCGATCAGGAGATCATCAACTGGCTCGCCCAGGAGTTTGCCAACGAGAACGGCGGAATCGACCTGAAGAAAGACCCTATGGCCCTTCAGAGATTGAAGGAAGCCGCCGAGAAGGCCAAGATCGAGCTGTCCAACCAGACATCGACCGAGATCAACCTGCCTTACATCATGCCGGTTGACGGAATTCCTAAGCACCTTGTAAAGACTCTTACCAGAGCCAAGTTCGAGCAGCTTTGCGACAACCTCTTCCAGAGGTCTATCGAGCCTTGCCGTCAGGCACTCAAGGACGCCGGTCTGAACGCTTCCGATATTGATGAGGTTCTTCTCGTGGGTGGTTCAACACGTATTCCTAAGGTACAGGAACTTGTCAAGGAGTTCTTCGGCAAGGAGTCTAATAGGAGTGTCAACCCAGACGAGGTTGTGGCCATCGGCGCGTCAATCCAGGGCGGTGTGCTCGCAGGTGATGTGAAGGATGTGCTTCTGCTTGATGTCACTCCGCTGTCACTCGGTATCGAGACCCTCGGTGGTGTGATGACAAAGCTCATCGAGTCCAACACGACCATCCCTACCCACAAGTCTCAGGTGTTCTCCACCGCGGCTGACAACCAGCCTTCTGTAGAGATCCACGTGCTTCAGGGTGAGCGTCCTATGGCGAAGGACAACAAGGAGATCGGTCTCTTCCATCTGGACGGAATAGCTCCGGCTCCGAGGGGAATACCTCAGATCGAGGTTACCTTCGACATCGACGCCAACGGTATCCTGAACGTGTCCGCCAAGGACAAGGCTACCGGCAAGGAACAGAACATCAGAATCGAGGCTTCATCAGGTCTGTCTGACGACGAGATACAGAGGATGCGTGACGAGGCGAAGGCCAACGAGGCCGCCGACAAGGAGGCCAAGGAGAAGGTTGACAAGATCAACAACGCCGACGCTCTCTGTTTCCAGTCCGACAAGAACCTGAAGGACTACGGCGACAAGATTCCTGCTGACAAGAAGTCAGCCATCGAGTCAGCCCTCGGCTCCCTCAAGGAGGCTGTCAAGAATCAGAACATCTCTGACATCGACCGCTATACCGAGGAACTCACGAAGGCTTGGAACGCCGCCTCAGAGGACATGAACCGCGCCGCCCAGGCCGGTGCCCAGCAGGGTCCTCAGAACCCTTACGGCCCGCAGGCCGGTCCACAGGGTCCACAGAACGGCCCGGACGATCAAGGTCCTGACGAGCAGTAAAGACGATCGGATAATCAGATGATAATCAGATAATAAGAGAGAGAGGATGTGATTTCACACCCTCTCTTTTTTTGTCCTCGTCCGTCAGGATGCTCACGAGTCACTTAGTGGCAGTCGGCTGGATTCCGTCGTACTGTTCGCAGACGGTGTGGTAGCTTTCAAGGTTGCCGATGTCGTAGCGGTGTCCGGGCATCTCCATTGCGTGGACAGGGGTCTGGGTGGAGAGCCATGCTATGTAGCTGCCGGAGCGTCGGTGCCGCAGCCGGCGGTGATGCCGGCGGAGATCAGGCTTGCGTCCTTGCGGGTGTAGTAGTAGAACGGGGGACAGCACCAGTGGGAGCGAGGCTCTGACGGCTTCTCCTCCATGCCAAGCACGAGGTCTTCGGAGCTGACCTCCACGACACCGCATTTGCGAAGGCGCTGCTCCGAAGGCTCGAAGAAGCGCATGATGCAGGACGTACCCTTTGCGCGGGCATATTCAATGAACCTTACGAGGCTGAAATCCAGCACATTGTCTCCGGCTATGACCAGCATGTCGTCATCGATGCCGAGGGAATCGATCGCGAATTGGATGTCGCGCACCGCACCCAGGCGCGTCTCGTTCGTCACCGTGCCGTCGTCCACGACAGTGATCTTGTCATCCGGTCGTCCGGCGGCCCAGTCGAGGAAATGCGCGGCGAACTTGTGGTTTGTGATGACTACATATTCATCAATCGCCCCGGAGGTTTTGATGTCATCGATCAGCCAGTCCAGAATGGCTTTGTCCCGGACTTTAAGCAGCGGTTTCGGAAAATTCTCCGTCAGCGGGTAGAGCCTCGTGGCATAACCCGCGGCAAGGATCAGGCATTTCATGACTTGGCTTCTAAATTTTCACGCCGTCCGCGCTGTGGCAGATGCAGGCCGAGTAATGCCCCCGCAGATCCGGGAACTCGGCAAGATACTCAGTCTCGACTTTTTTGAATATTTCCTCCTTGAACGACGGGTCGATCAAGGCCATGCAGCAGCCCTTGAATCCGGCTCCGCTGAAGCGGCCTCCGTAGATGCCGTCGGTTCTGGTCATGATCTCGTAGATCTTTTTCAGCTCAGGAGAGCCGGTCTCCCATTTCTCGATGGATGAGCCTTCTCCATCTCGACAGCGCCGGCGATCATCTCGCGCACATCGAATCCCGCCAGCACGATCGGCAGAAGTCCGACCGGAGTGAGGACGGAGAACCGGCCTCCCACGTTGTCCGGAACGACAAATGTCTTGTAGCCTTCCTGTGTGGAGAGGGTCTTGAGGGCTCCCTTGTGAGCGTCGGTGATGGCGACAATCCTTTCGGAAGCGTCTTTGTAGGTCTTCTCGATGTGTTCCTTGACGATCCTGAACGCGACCGCAGGCTCGGTTGTGGTGCCGGACTTGGAGATCACCACGGTGACGACATTCCTCTCGGCCACAAGATCCATCAGCTCCGCGAGGTACTCTTCGGAAAGATTGTTACCTGCGAAGACAACCTCCGGAGCCTCTTTCGCCCCGCCAAGCTGCTTGGCGAAATTGTGGGAGAGTGCCTCGATGGCGCAGCGGGCTCCGAGATAGGATCCACCGATGCCGATAACGACCACCAGGTTGACACCTTTCGCCTTCCAGCAGTCACGTACCGCCTCGCAATCGGCGATCAGTGACTCCGGCGTCTGCGATGGCAGATGCTTCCATCCGAGGAAGTCGTTGCCCGCACCGCTCTCGCTTTCAAGTACATCGAAGGCCTCAAGAGCCTTGCCGACGTATTTCTTGTAATCTTCATCCTTGACAAAGGAGGCACATCCTCCCAAATTGACTTTAACCATTTTCTACCAAATTATTAAGGTTAACTAACTATGTATTCGTCTATGTATTCGTTAAACAAATCTGTTCAACCTGTTCAATCTGTTCAACCTCTCCAGCCTGTCCAAATCTTTTTGGTAGATAATCCTTAGCCGTCAATAATATGCCACCGGCACACTCTTTCTTACCCAAGGCATCTACCAACAAAAAAAACATTTTGCAAAAAATAACCATTTTCGCAATAAAAACTCCCACTTATCACGGATAATTTTAACGAATATGTTCGCCAAGGAATATTCATTATTCATTCATGGGTACCGCCGCCAGTAACCACGACAGCACGCCAGTAAAGTAGGTCAGAAGTCGAATATGTACTAAGTGCCAAGCCCTTCGTGAGCAAAACAGGCGCTTTGGCTCACGAGCGTGACTCGCAGGCGGCCTTCGTGAGCGAAACAGGCGTTCCTGCTCACAAGCGTGACCCGCGGGCGGCCTTCGTGAGCAAAACAGGCGTTCCTGCTCACAAGCGAGACCCGCGGACGGCCTTCGTGAGCGAAACAGGCGTTCCTGCTCACAAGCGTGACCCGCAGGCGGCCTTCGTGAGCGAAACAGGCGTTCCTGCTCACGAGCGTGACCCGCAGGCGCCCTTCGTGAGCGAAACGGGCGTTCCTGCTCACGAGCGTGACTTGCGGGCGGCCTTCAGCCTCCTCATTGTGCGCATGGTTTTGAAAATAGCAGCGGCGGCCAAACTTTTGGCCGCCGCTGCCTATGGTATGGTCACCGGGTTGGGGCTAAAATACATGCTCCTTGTCCGGTGTCAAAGGAACACTATTTTTTGAAGTAATTGAAGTTGTTGTTGATGATGGCCTGAGGCAGGAGATCGCCATAGACCTCGTAGCGTCCGGACTTAAAGTTGCCTACCCAGTCCATCATGATCATTCCTGTTGTTTAAAATAAGTGCACGCCAAATTCCCAATCAAAATAAAGCCAAATATCCAAATATAAATACGCCATTTTTCCAAATAAATATTCAAAATGAATTGAATTACAAAGGAATGTACTATCTTTGCACCAAAATATAATTCTATGGAATATAAGAATCGAATAGCAGATCAACTGCTACGTGATAAATTAGAGGCAATGGGTGCTGTCTTGATAGAAGGTCCCAAGGCTTGTGGCAAAACAACTACAGCAGAGCAACAGGCTAAAAGCATTATTTATATGGATGACCCTACCAAACAGCAGCAATATAAACAGATGGCGCAAACTAATATTAGCTTTTTGCTTGAGGGGGAAACTCCTCGTTTGATTGATGAATGGCAGGAAGTTCCCCAATTTTGGGATGCCATCCGATTTGAGGTAGACCATAGAGGCGAAGATGGACAATTTATGCTTACAGGTTCTGCGGTGCCTGCTGAAGCTAAAGATATTCATCATACAGGTACTGGAAGATACGGATGGCTTACCATGCGCCCTATGAGTTTGTGGGAATCCGGCGACTCTACTGGTGAGATAAGCCTATCGGATTTGTTTCTTACACCTGATAAAATAGGAGCTTTGAATAAACTTACATTGCCGATGCTTGCTTTTGTTGTTTGCCGTGGAGGGTGGCCTAAGGCTTTGCAAAAGAAAACAGAAAAGGCAGCACTATTGCAGGCGACAGAATATTTTAAAGCGATAACAAATAGCGATATATCACGAGTTGACAACGTAAAACGAGATGCCGAACGGGCAAAGAGAATTATGCGTTCTTATGCCAGACATCAAGGCTCTCAAGCAAGTATCGCGACAATCCTTGCCGATATATCAGCAAATGAACCGGAGAATGTAAGTGATGAAACAATAGATTCATACCTTACTGCCTTGCGGAAAATATTCATAATAGAGGATATGCCGGCGTGGAATCCCAACTTAAGAAGTAAAACCGCTGTTCGCACATCAGACACAAGGTACTATGTCGACCCGTCAGTTGGTGTGGCAGCTCTTGGACTAGGTCCTAATGATTTAATTAATGACCTGAATACATTTGGGTTGTTTTTTGAGGCAATGTGCATTCGAGATCTTAGGGTTTATGCCGATGCCTTGGATGGCTCTGTATATCATTATAGAGACAAGAATGGTTTGGAATGTGATGCTGTGGTACATTTGCGTAATGGCTCATATGGTCTTATTGAAATAAAGTTAGGTGGAGAAAAGTTGATTGAGGACGGTGCAAAAACCTTAATGGCACTTTCAAATATCATAGACACCTCCCGAATGAAAGCCCCTGCTTTTTGTATGGTGCTGACAGGTGTTGGTGACTTTGCCTATAAACGAACAGATGGAGTGTATGTTGTGCCGATTGGATGTTTGAGATCATAAGTTTTGACATTCAGAATAATAATAGTTAATGTAAGCAATGATGCATGGATAAAATCTGTAACTTCGATATTGTAATCAATACATGTCTTGCTGAGATCAATCCGACCTCGCTAATGCCGGATTTCGATAAGAACGGCTTTTTTGTTATCGGTCATCAACGGATTTGCTTACACTCGCAGGCGGCCTTCGTGAGCAAAACAGACGTTTTGGCTCACGAGCGTGACTCGCAGGTGGCCTTCGTGAGCAAACTGACAGTCGTACTTTATCGAATGCTTACACTCAGAGTTTACTGTTCCCTATAGTGGAGAAATGACTCTTCACAAAAGCGGTGAGAGGCCTGAGCAAGACCTCTCACCGGAACGCAAAATTAGCAAAATTGCCGGTAATAATCAAAGGGTAAGATCAGAAATTCATCGGTGTGGTGTGATCAGTCGTAAGCATTCGGTAAACCCCGTCTTTTCCGCATAACTCCACCGGAGTATCTTTGCGGTTCATAAATAAGGAACCGTATGCACATTGTTATTTCATATACTCGTAGATGAAAATAGGAAAAGAATTTAATACAGCAACACTTCTATTGGGTTTGACATGGAGCAAGAGTTGCCTTTCGAATATTGATAGCTGATTGACAACAGACTTCTCCTTTGGCATCGCATTTACTCCTGCTATAAGCAAGTTAGCTTTACTGACATTCATCTGCTTAAGAAATTGCCAGTTGTCTTTCACCTTCATATACTTTTCCTTGGTCGGCGTTTCGCCATCCTTGAGCAAGATGTGGTCGAGACTGTCATAAGCCGAAAAATTACGAGCCAGACGTTTGAAATCCTTACACTCTTCTCTGCTTACTACATAGTTGGCATAATCGTTGTCGGGAAGTTCCTTGGTATAGCGGATGGACTCAATCATCGGGTAGTTGATGTAGAGCTTTCCGTTCTCGGTTTCGTCTGCAAACAATGCCAGCATCTCTTCTACTCTTTGATTGATTTCTTCAAGCGAAAGGTGAGAGTGTTGGAAGTCATAGTCAAAGAATAGGAATATTTCCGAAATGTCTGAACTTCTGATACCGTTCAAGATGGAGTCACCTCTTGCTGCCAAGCGTTCTCGCATGACAGAAACAATATCTCCACCGTCTTCATATTCCTTCAGCTCATTGTAAAGGTCATATATGTTATTCCCGAAAGAACAAATGATATTGTCATTTACCTTCGGGAAATAGAGTCTTTCCAATGTTCTATACAGGCGAGGCTCACGCTCGTCGCCTTCAAATACAAACAGAATCATAGGCCAAAAGTTCCGCCTCTATATAGTTTCTCCAAGTTATGGGCAAAACGAAGTTCCTTGTCCGTCAAGTCACAAATAGCCTTTATTTCGTTGTTCCTGAGGATAAAGAAACAATCAGGACGAAGCAAGTCATTGGAAAGAAGGAATGTGTCGTGGGTGGTTACGAACACCTGGTTGTTGCCTTCAAACAATCGCTTGCAAATCTTATATGATAGTTCGTGGTGGTAGAAAGCATCAAACTCGTCGATGAAGACGAACGAAGCGTTGTCCATCTCTTTCAGCCAATAATACTGCAACTCCAGATTCCTTGTGCCTGTGGATGCAACCCATTGGAACGGAATTCTCACACCGTTCATTATGCAGAAGAGAATGTTGTCGCCCTTCGTGTTAGGTGCAAACTCATACTCCTGACCACTTACTTCTTTCAAATAAGCTGCAAAGTCGTCAGCAAGGTTGTTCTTTATGATATACTCTTCCACGTTGCTGCCACCTTCCTTCAAGCCAATGAATTCACGGTAGTCGAGACTTCTGAAGAATAGCATATTCTCTACGAAATCGCGAAGTTGTAGCAGGGCATGGTCTTTGGGAAGTGGCACAGAACTCAATAGATAGTTTACTATAGAAATGTTGTTGGCACTATCTTTAAGATTCTGAATGGCAACGGCGGTCAAGCCAAATTCTTCGGAAATAGCCAATTCGTCTTTGTCTTTAACAAGAATCTCTTTTTTGTCTACTATTAGCTTTTCGCTGATGATATCGCCTTTCAGTTCCGATGCTATTTTACTGTAACTGTATACTACCACATGACCGTCGAAAGAAAATGTGTAATCGAAATCAACCGGCTCGTTGTGGCATGACGCACATGCATAATTCAGATAGTAATCAGGCTTCTTCCACTTGTGAGAAAGATGGTTGGCAATGTCGAATATTGCCAATCCGAAGTTCGACTTACCGGCTCCATTCGGTCCGTAGATAATACCGTTCTTTACAATGCCATTACGTACTGCATCGTTATTGAACGTATAATTGCTCGGATGAGACAAGTCCCACTCGATACGATTCTTGAACCCTCTATAGTTCTTAACTGCAAATCTCGTTAACATGACAATATTGATTAGTGATATTTTGACTACAAAGGTACAAAAAAACAACGTATCCGTAAATAAATTACGGCATGTACTGGATCAGGGATTATAGGTATATTAAATTGAATAACTCAGAGTTTACTGTTCCCTATAGTGGAGAAATGACTCTTCACAAAAGCGGTGAGAGGCCTGAGCAAGACCTCTCACTGGAACGCAAAATTAGCAAAATTGCCGGTAATAATCAAAGGGTAAGATCAGAGATTCATCGGTGTGGTGTGATCAGTTCCACTTACCACTTACTAAGGTTGGTGATGGTGTTGTTGAGGTTCTCAAGACGCTTGTTGTAGCAGTACTTGAGGTTGTCCATCACATCGTCGAACTCCATATTCTCGTCACCGCACAGCCAATGCTCATCCAGATAATTACCGACCTTCCAAATCTTTCGGTTATACTCATCAGAAAGCCTGTTTGCGGTGCGCCTCTCCTCCACGACTCTGTTGGCGACATCAATCAAGTCTGGGTAGACATCCGCCCAGCGAGCCTTGACCCTATTGATGTAGTTCTGATCCTTCATCAACAGAGGCCACCACATATAGTACCTCCTTGGGTTCTCATTATTATTAATGGCCCTTTCGATGAGAAGTGAACTCCATGTGTGATAGTAGTACGCGTTCTTTTCCGTGTCCACATTCGTGAAGTTCTGGCTGTCAAAGTCCCACACCGGCCCGGCGCAGAGTTTTCCGTCCCCGTCCTTGTACATGTAGACACTCTTCGGATGCTGTATCTCGTCGTTCATCGCGATCTCGTAGACAAACCAGTAGTCGATCACGGAGTTGATGTCGAGACTCTTGTAGGCCTCTGTGTAATAACCATTAGTAAGGTTGCTCTCGATGGCGTTGATGTAGGTTTTCAGACTCTCGAAAATCGCGCTGCCATCATATGTGGTGCCATTCGTCGCTGTGACCTTGAAGTCATCCTTGAACAAGCAAGGCAATTCACGCATTGAGGTTTTGAATTTCCAGGTCTCGTCGTAATTATTGTCGAACTCGATAAGGTAGCTGCAATCCTTCACGGTAGGGCTGGTGTTTTTCTCGACAACATCCTCAAATATCGGGTTTGTCATTTTCAGCCTGTTCTTATTGATCTTGATCTGCTCGCAGAAAAGATAGTTGCCGGCGTGGATGCCATTGATGACCAGCTCGACATTCTGCCCTGAAGGACTCCAGACCAGTCCCTTACCTAAGGTGCTTCCGTCTGTCGGCCCGTTGATGAAGTGGTTCTGGATAGTCTGGGCGATGTTGAACGCCAGATAGTTACGAATGAGTGACATGTCCGTCCACGGAGAGAGCAGAATCCATCTCTTGTGCTCCTTCATCCCAAGGATGCCCGCCTTTTTGTTCAGCTTGATAGCCATCGGCCTCTTGTCGTAATTGGACGACGTGTTTCCCCTGAGCCTGATGCTGCAACCGGCCTTATTCAAGTCCGCCACACCGTTTTTGTAGACAGCGATGTCGTCGGCCTCGCTCCAGTTTGCACCCTTAGCGGGGATGGCGAAGTCAAGGAAGGAGACTGTTCCCGGAGTGTTGACGTTGACAACCACCACCGGCAGTCCGGTGTTCGTGACGGTAACGGTGAACACCTTTCTCTGCGTGCCGCTGACAAGGGTATATTCAACAGGAATCCGGAAATCCTGGCCTGACACACCGCTTTCCTGAACCTCACCGTTGCAAAGAACCTTCACTCCCTCAGGTACCGTGAACGTCGGTACAAGCGTGAAGTTGTAAAGGTAAGGGATGCAGCAAGAGACCGTGCCGGCGTTCTTGTCGATCGCGCAGCTGAAATCCTCCGCGGCCTTGACTTCGGTCTTGGAGGTACTGGTGTTCAGAACCGCCGTCTTCTTCAGAAGGCTTGACTCGTTCTTGGCGATTTCGAACCCGAAACTCTTGAACTCCAGTGGAGTCGTGCTGATGTTTTCGACCGTGCAGTTGTTCTCCGGCTTCAGGTCATCAAGGTTCAGAGGGATGTCGTAGCATGCTCCGGCCTGGAAGTCTACGAGAGCATTGACCTCGAATGACACCTTGTGGGAGTCAGTCAATAATTGAATCTCGATCTTGTCACCTTTCTTGATGCCTGGCGCGATGGCGGCATACACGACAGCCTTTCTTCCAACCGAGATTCCTCCCTCCTTGTCCTTCGCCAGTTTCACAGTGATCTGGGATGAGGTCTTTCCGTCAACAGCGGCAAGACCCGAAGCCAGATTGGTTAGATCCATCGTGAAATCACCGGTCCAGGCGCGAGGCGCCGCGATCCCTTCAACTTTCTGTCTGAATATGATGGACTGGAGTCTCTCCGAGCTTGCGACCTCGTCAAGCTTGCTTCCGAATGTCACCTCCGCCTTCAGGAAGGACACCAGAGGCTTGAATATGAACCCATAGCCTCCATCTTTTTTGACGGGAGTGTCGCTGGCCTTCACATCGTTGGCGGCGATAGAAGCTTCGTCCGTGTAGTACTGCACTGAGGCCACATTGACCGGGATCGCTCTGCTGTCCGTCGCCCCTTTCACGTAAGGATAGTAGGCAAACCTTGGCCGGTCGCTTGTGTTCAGCGAGCCTTTGAACTCTCCGGAACTCACAGGAGTGGAGAATGTGCCGTCGAACGGGGCGTTAGGGGTGGTGTTTCCGAACACGCCGACTCTGTCTCCGACAGACCAGAGTATGCCTACCGATCCGTCTGCCGTCGGCTCGATGTCGATCTGGGTTCTTGTCACAGGAATCTGTCCTATTTCTCCGGTAAGGGAGATCGACTCCTGTCCCAGTACCTCCGTCTCCTTGTTGTCGGCGCAGGAGGCGGCCATCAGTGCCGCCAGCACCATCAGCACAGATGCTGAATATGTTCGCTTCATAACCTATGTGTTAAAGAGTTTAATCTATTTACCCATAGGTTAAGTCTTTAGGTCATCCTCTACAGTCCGAAGCCCGTTCCTCCGCTACTGTAGGAGGAGTCGTAGGATCTGGTACCCTGAGGCGCGTCACGGACGCATCGGATTGTAAAGTCCGCACCGGACTGTCCGTGACCGGTTGTTACGATCGGCGTACCTGACGATCCGTCTTTCTGAAGGTGGTAGATCATGAATGTATTACCTGGATTTGACGGGTCATGTATCAGGTTTCGATTGTATTTGGTCTTGGCTGCGTATCGCATGGTTCCGGTTTGGGTTCCGGAAGACGGATAACCGGCGAGATTGCCGGTAATCTCCTCACCACAGTACCTTTGGATGAAGTAGAGCTCCTTCTCGTTCGGGATCCTCCACTTGCCGAGGTCGTCGGTGCCTTCCTGGTAGTATTTCTCGCACCAGTCACCGTTCATGATCTCAGTGTACTTGAAGGTGTTCTTGGCTGGGGTTCCACCAGTAACTATTGTTTGTTGAGGCGTAGACTTGCTGTATGTGTATGTGTAATATTTTGTTTGAAAAATAAAGCCTACTGTTCTTGTGGTCAGTGTAACCGTTACGTTGAAAGATGTGTAATTGCCGTTGTCGCTCTTTATTTTAATTGTTTTCGATGATGTCGTACCATTTGAAGTTGATGTATGGTTGATTGTAACACTGACTTTGAACTCTGCTGACGTAACATTTACTTCGTTATCGGCTCCGATTTGATAGGTGTAGTTCTTAGACGCATCGTAATTAGTGATCGTTATCGGAACAGTTATATTATGAGAAGTCGTGTTGCTATTACTCTCTGGTATTCCAGTAGGATTAAGCTCGCCAACTGTGATTTCAGGAGCATAGGTGTCCTCTCCGCTTGCCGGAATGTTCAGATCCGCACTGGCGATCTTGAAAGCCTTAGGCAATGTACTCGCCGCATCGAAATTCTCGTGCTCAGGATACTCTCCGATCTGCATGTTGGTTCTCAAGGTCTCGTCCTTGAGGCCGTTCACTGTCACGACATAGTTCTCCTGGTCCCAGCTTGTGATGTCCGAGACTTCACCCGAGGTTGAGTTTGTGCCAAGATTCCTGACGCATCGTATCATAGGATTTGTCTCCATATTAGCCCAGGAACTGATTGCGGTACCCTCCAAAGCCCACCAGATACGGAAGCCCAGGTTTGTACTTGTCGCATAGTTCGTCGTCTCGAATGATATCTCTGTAGGCAGAGACTTCTTACCGCACCAGGCGAAGATGCATTGGCGGACGCTAGGAAGGTACCACCTTACCTCGTCCTCGTCAATTTTGCCGTCACCGTTGAGGTCTCTGTTTCTTGAGAGACATTCGAACATCGGATTGGCTCCGGTAGTGGTCATTATGTTGGCCGAGGTAGGAGGAGTCGCCCCTGTGAAGCCGTTTTGGGCAATGTTCACATAGTCGATCCACGTCTTGGTTGTTTTAGTGTTGATGATCTCCCAGGTGTTTTTCAATCCGTTCTGCAATTCCGTTCCCGGATAGTCGTCATCACCGGTGAAAGCGGCTGCCGGTGTCTCCTCCACAGATTCAAATCCGAATGGATTACCCACATTATCTTTATAGAATGTCTTGATTGACTCCTGCATGAGTGTAAAGCCACTGCCCTCGGTGTAGGTGCTGTGTCCGTCGGCGCTGATCTTGGCCTTGCCGATGGTGAATGACAAGATCCTGTCATCCGCGTTGACGAAATCCTTGTAAGGCTTGTCATTGTAGAAGTACTCGTCCACGTAGGCCTGCGTGTAGACATTGTCTCCGCTTATTATGCAGTGTGTCGTGGTGCCGACCTTTATCTCATCAATCAAGTCGTAGATGTTCACCAAGTTGGCGTCTCCAGGATAATTTGCGAATCTCGTCTGACTCTCAGGTTTGCCGAACTTCACCCAGGCGATGTCCTCAAAGTGCGGATCTGTTGATCCTTCATGAACGGTGAAGGATGTCATCTTTCCGTCTCCCGCAGGTACAGTGCCGCTGACAATGCATTGCTCGATGTTTGTCTTCGAGAATGTCAGCAGCACATTCTCGAAGTGTGCGTCAAGGTTGACGATGACGTGCGGGGACGGCTTGATGATCTGTCCCTCGGCTCCCGGCTGATTGTCGCTCTCCTGTTTTGCCTCGGCGATGATGTTCTTCACTCCGTTGACCGTTATCGTGTAGGTGTACCTTGCGTTACGTGTCACGGAGAAGTTGCCGAATTTCGTGTTTGACGCATCGGTGCTGTTGCCGAAGTCTCCGAGGTGGATGGTGTACTTCACGGTTCCTGTCACGTGGTCTGTCCCGCTCTCGCCCGGACCCTCGTAAGTACCCTCGATCACAACGTAGGTTGATTTGGCCGGAGCATAGGTGAATGTGCTGTAGTCACTCTCCCTTCTCTCGCGGTCGGCGTAAGACCATGAAGTCGGCGAGGCGGCCGGCTTCTGCACATTCTCCGGCATGTAGAATGAGAAAGAGTAATCGCCGCCGGCGGCCGGAGCCGCGATAGGAAGTTCCTCGAATTTGGTGAAGGTGTCGTCACCGGCATATTCATTCAGCTCATCCCTCTGGAGCAGGGTTGACGATGTGGAGTAGTTGTAGATGCTGTACTTCTTCGGAATGAAGGTCACCCCTGTCCCGCTCTTGAGAACGAAGATATTCTTGGAGACTATCCTCTTGAGGTGGAAGACCTTGTCGAAGGTGTTCTCGCCCGGTTGGAGAGTGATGGTGGCCGTGTTCTCTTTGTCGCCGTAGTGTCCCGACATCAGCACTGACGTGGAGGTGATGTCACGTCCAGAGGCGGGGATAGTGTGGTTCCTGAACTCGGCGAGCGTCTTCCCCGCCAGTTCATCCAGATTGACGACCGTGTACTTGTCGTAGTTGGCGATCGGGTACATGTACCATTCGCCGCTGGTCACCTTCCTGTCTCCGACGGTGAGCTGGTCCTCATTCAGTTCGATCTTGTAGAGCCAGTTGGTGTTGCTGTTCTTTCTTGTTGGCTCGCCAAGATTCCTGACCTTCACGATGATCGGTGTCGAGTTTGGTTGATTGGCGTTGTAGAAGAGGATAGCCATCTTCTCGACTTTTGTCTCCTGCTCCTCTGTTGCCCTTGTGACGGTTATCTCGTCCATTTCAGGCACCTCCATATTGAATGAAAGGCTTACAGGAAGCCCCTCCTTCACTTTATTCATAGGTTCCTCGTTCTGGCACCCGGCAAGAACGATAGCCGCCATGAATGCGGCCGCGAGTGTTCTGCTTGCTTTTCTCATTGTTTTTTCAGATTAATCAAAGGTTACTCCATTCTGGATCGAATCCCATTCGTCCACCTCGACGTTCTCCTTGGTGGATTTAATTTTAGTTACTTCGCTGCCGGCGCAGACGGTACTTTCCATGACCACTCTTTCCCTCCTTGAGTCTGGAGAGACATAGAATCGTTTGATGTTTTTCATTTTATTCATAAAACTTTATTTCAATTAGAATTCTGACATTACCAAATGTCTTCTCTTAAAACTGACTGAGACGGTAGCCGGCACTCTTGAGGTGCCATGCCGCCGTCTTGGTCAGTCAATCAGGTAGAGGCGGAACTACAATGCTTTAGTGATTGCCGCGCGGCTCAGTGCAGGGTCGTCGTAGAACATGTTCTCCACGCCACCCTTGTGGTCAATCTCAAGAAGTGACTCCGGAACTCCGAATTCCTTAGTGAGACATTCATAGACGGCCTCGGCGCGTTTCCGGCTGAGTTTGTCATTGATCTTCTTGTTCCCGGTCGCGGCGTCGGCGTAACCGGTCACGATGTACTTGATGTTGTTAGCCTTGATGATCTCGGCGAGCATTCCAAGGTTCACGCGGGAATCCTTGCTGAGCTTGCTCTTGTTGATCTCGAAGATCACGAAGTAAGGAGCGGCGATCGTGGTCTGCTTCTCGACAATCTGAGGCTGGGCTCTGAGTTCGCCGAGTTCCTTCTCGAGTCTGATCCTTTCAGCTTCGGACTCGCTGAGAGCCTTCTGGAAGTCGGCTATGTTGTTATTGACAGTCTTGACAACGGCCTTGCTCTTGTTCCATCCGCGTGGCGCGATGTTGTAGGTCAGACCAATCGTGGCGCTCAGCACACCTTCGCCCCAGCGATGACCCATCTCTCCGTCGAAGCGGTCATTGACAAACATTCCGCGAACATCGAGGTTTATCGCCCATGCGTCGCTCAAGTGGAAGTCATTGCTTGTTCCTATGCTGGCGGAAATCTCGTGGGATCTGGACTTGCCGTTGCCTGGCTCATCGTATGTCCAGGCGAATCCCAGACCTGCGTAGAGGCTTGGATTCCAGAAGCGGCCTTCCGCCTTGTAGCCGCGGAACGCATTGCAAAGATTGAGCATGGCATCCATCCTGACATCACCGAACGAGAATTTCTGCTTGTTCAGCCAGTAGCCGCTTCCGCCCTTTTCGGGAACCTCCTTTCCTGTCGAGAACGCTTCGTCCGGACCTTGCTGGGTGGCTCCTCTCATGCTGAGTCCATTGTAGGCGATTCTCGCTCCGACAGCCGGGGTGAACCATTTACCTACGCTTATGTTCAATGCGGGAGCAAGCCTGTCTCCGAACTTTGCCTGCTTGTCGTGGTCTCCGAAATAAATCTGGGCTCCGCCTCCGACGTTGATGAACCAGTCATATTTGAAACGATTGGTCTCCACTTTGAATTTGTCTGCGGAATAGATGACGTTTACCGTTGTGTCCGTTTTCACTGACGGCTGGGCAAGTGCCGGGGTTACTGCCAGCACGGCTATAGCCGCTGTAATCAGATGTTTTTTCATATTGTTTTCTTATTAGTATTTTCTTGAAACTAATTTATTATCATTGTTATTTTAATGTCTTGCAATGCTCTAAGCCAATCAAAAGCAAAGATATATAATTATATTGGAAAAAATGCAACAAAAAAGTATAAAATTCTCGTTATTCGTGATTTAAAACGTTTATTTAGTATTCAGGACTATCCCCGAGCAGGAAGATGTTTCTCCCTACAAGATCAGCGGCTACTTTTTCCGTTTCTTTTTCTTGCCATCCACATAGCCGTAGCCATAACCATAGCCGTACCCGTAGCCATAACCATAGCCGTAGCCGTGATGGTGGTAGTCGGCGCCGTTGAGGATCAGCGACATGTTCGTGAGTTTCCGCTCCTGGTACATGGTCTCGATGTCAGGAAGTTGGCGACGGTCAAGGCGGCCGGCCCTCACCACGAAGAGCGTGATGTCGGCGACGCGGTTGGCGATCGTCGCGTCCGCCACAAGACCGACAGGGACGGAGTCTGTGATGATGATGTCGTAGCGGTTCCTCAACTCGGCGAACATCTCATCCAGCCTCTCGTCCATCAGGAGTTCGGCGGGGTTCGGCGCGATGGAGCCTGACGGGATGAGGTCAAGGCCTTCCACACCGGTCTCGTGGGTGATGATGTCATCCAGCGCTATGTCAGAGTCGGCCAGGAAGTTTGTGATGCCTACGGTGTGGTGGTGGCTGTGCTTGCCGAACTGTGAGGTCAGGGTTCCCTTACGGATGTCAAGATCCACAAGGATCACCTTCTTCCTGGCGGAGATGAAACTTTTAGCCAGGTTGGCGGAGACGAAAGTCTTTCCGTCCCCGGAACTGAACGAGGTGCACATTATCACCTTGATCTTCTCTTTTCTTGAAAGGAAGGACATGTTCGTGCGGACAATCTTGAACGCCTCCGAGGCGAAACCCTCATTGTCCTTGTCCTGTTCCGGAATCACTCCGAGGAACGGTGCGCTGACTTTGCCCTGGATGTCTTTCCTGGTGTGGATCCTCGTGTCAAGGAACATGATCATCAGGAAGATGACTCCCGGCACGGCCAGTCCGAGCAGTAGCCCCAGAAGCAGGATCTTGTTCCTGCTCGGGGCGATCGGATCGCCTGGCCCGGAGGCTCCGTCGATCACCCTCGCGTTGTTGTCCACCATCGCCTGGGAGAGGGCGTTCTCCTCGCGCTTGTTCAGGAGGAAGAGGTAAAGCGACTCCTTGATCTTCTGCTGGCGCTCGATCGAGAGCATCTGGCGTTCCTTGGTAGGGATGGACGAGACGCGGGACTGTGCCTGTGACTCACGCGACTGCGCGTCGTTGCGGCGGACATTGATGCTGACGATCATGTTGTCCACGGCCCTGATGATGGACTGTTTCATCGCCCTCAGCGAGGTGTTCAGCTCCTCCACGATCGGGTTCTTCTCGCTGCTGTCCTCGATGAGCTTGTCGCGGCGCAGCTTCACGGTGTTGTACTGGGCGATCTGGCTCTCGATGTTCATGTCGCTGATGCCCGTGTTGGCAGGGATCAGGTCGATCTCCCTTGTCGGATCCGTGAGGTAGTCCTTGATGTAGGTGGCCAGGCGGAGCTGGGTCTCAAGCTCCATCACGTTGGTGTTGTACTTCTGGGACTCACCGACATACATCCCGGCTGTCGTCGCGATGTCCACGATCCGGTTCTCGCGCTTGAAGGATTCCAGATGGGACTCCACGCCTCCCAGCTCGCTTTCGATGATGATGAGCCTCTCGTTGATGAACTCGGCGGTGTTGATGGCCACCTGGTTCTTGTCGTTGATGGCTTCCTCGTTGTAGACCGAGATCAGCATGTTCAGCACGTCTTCCGCCCTTGCGGAGGAGCGGTCCTTAAGGGAGAGGGTGAGAATCGAGGCCTCGTCCTCTTCCTGCCTGATGCCGAGACTGGAGACGAAGTAGCCGACCACCGACGAGAGGGGGTTCTTCGTCACTTGAATATGCTCGCCCATCCAGGAGGTCGTGTAGTAGTTGGTAGGGGCGATGATGAGCCGCACTCCCTCCACGCTGACCGTGTCCTTCATCCTGACCGACAATTTCTTGTCGCCGTCGACCGTACCGAAGTCGGAGACAATCACCTTGCCGCTGTCCACCGGGGTCACGACCATGCTCAGCCGCGTCTCGGGAGTCGTGTCCAGGAAGCGGACAGAGACCGGAGACTTCTTGTAGAGCTCCGTCATCTGGAGGCCGTCCTTGACTTTGTAGTCGATGTCGGCGTTGACGCGGCTCACAACCTCCCGCATCAGTTTCTTGGACCGGAACTGGAGGATCTCATTGGCGACGTTCACCTTGTTGATGTAGTTGTCGTAGCGGTCAAGTCCCGCCGAGGAGATCTTGTTGGACGGATCCTTGATGATCACGGTGGCGGAGCGGAAATAGGTCTTCGGAGTCCTGGCGTACTGGAACCAGGCCAGGCTGCCGAACACTATCACGGAAACGACGAACCATTTCCATTTGGAGAGCAGGAAGAGCAGGATGTCGATGATGTTGACATCCTGATCGTTTCTGCCGGTGGTATTGTTTGTCTGCATATTCGTTGATTATAGGTGTGACGGGAGGACTAGTCTTTTCTGAGTGTCGAGGTTGCCCAGATGACGGAGCTCGCGGCTGTGATGGCGCTCATGAACATTGTGGCGATCTGCATGCTCCTGTCCTCTCTGTCCTTCTTGCCGAACTTAGGCTGCACGTAGATGATGTCGTTCTGCTGCAGGAAGAAACAAGGCGACTGGAGGATGTTGCTGTTGCGGATGTCGTGGAAGTAGATCCGCTTGTCGCCGTTCTCCTCCCGGATGACGGCCACCCTGTCGAGCCTTGCCCTGTTGGTCAGGTCGCCCGCGTTGGCGATCGCCTCCAGCAAGGTGATCCTGCCGCTCTCCACGGTGAACGTTCCGTTCTTGCTCACGGCTCCCCAGACGGTGTACTTGAAGTTGAGGAACTCCATGCTCACTATGGGAGCCTTGATGTAGTCGCCGTCGATGATCAGATTCTTGATCCTGTCCGAGGCCTGGCTCAAGGTAAGTCCTTCAAGATGGATGTTTCCAAGGATAGGAAACTCGATGTTTCCCTTGGCGTCGACCTTGTAGCCCGCCTCGTTGGCCGCCGGGGATGACGAGGCTGTTCCGTCCGAGGACATCTTGAACGAGCCGCTCTGGATGTTGAACGGGATGGCGAGCTCCGGCTGCTTGCAGCTGACCGTGATGCCGAGCCTGTCGTTGGCTTGGATGACGGCCTCGTGGGCGGAATCAAAAGGATACCCTGTGCCCGGGGTCATGTCGTTGAGGTAGACGTACTGCTTCGCCGATCCGCAGGAAACGGCCATGCCCAGAAGCGGGATCAGAAGCAGTTGTGACAAGCTAGTCTTCATTTTATGATCGATTTTATATTCTTATGACAAACAATGGCGGACTCATCGTCCGGAAGGCAAGTGAGCTCTCCGACCGGAACCCGTTCCGAAAGTCTTGTGAGTGTGTCGTATAGCATCGACTGTAGGTTGGCGTCGCTGTGGATCACGGAGCAGCTCGGAAGCAGCGCGACGAAGGCGGCGACATCCTCTTTTTCCGTGAATATGTCGGTGTCTCCCTGCCTGAGGCGGACGAACCCTCCCACGGGGGCGGACTCGTCGCGGTAGCACGGGGTCTTCCCGCTCCAGGGGGTGCCGAACGCGACGGGCGATCCTTCGATCAGCCTGACGGCGGGATTGTCGTCGTTCAGCAGGTGTGATCCGGGAATATTCTTGAGCCACAGCCTTGCGTGGGTGCTTTTGCCCGTGCCGCTCTTCCCGAGGAAGAGATAAGCCTTTCCGTCCGACACGACGGCGGACGCATGGATCGACAGCCCCTCGCGGAGGATGACCGCCTGCGCGAACGCGATCCGGAGCATGGAGGAAAGGATGCTGCCGGCGGTGGCGGCATCAGTCCTGATAGATGCGTAAACACTTGAGAATGAAGCGTTTGCTATGAAAGTACCCAAGACCTTTCCGTCCCGGCTGCCGCTTAGTTCGACGCAGTAGCGTCCGTCCTCTGTCCTCAGAAGCCTGGTGTGTCCCATGTCGTTGTCATCCGTTTCGACTTCCTTGGCATCTGACGGAATCTCAATGGGGTCCGCCTGTAGTGTGAGGCGGAGCATCTCACTGTGCGGCTCCGGCGCGGACATTTCACTGTGCGGCTCCGGCGCGGGCATCTCCCGCAAAGTGGCGCGGAAGTCCTTGAACGACGGCAGAAGCGCCTCGATGTCAATTCCTTCCGGAGCGATGACCGAAAAAGTCAGTCCCGCCACCTTGTATGAATATGTCCGTGTTTCCTCCATCATTTATCTTCTGAATCGGCCTTGCTCAAGTCCATGACTGTACAAAAGTCGTTATTATTTTCTGAATTGTCCCTTGGCAAGGTCAAAAACTGTCCAAAACGCCTCTTTCGGAGCGAACCGCAAAGAGAATCCTGCCCTCCGCAGAAACATTCCCGCCGTCCCCAGCTTTCTCTTGAACACACCGCTCTTTCCGCTCGCCGGGCCTGCCGAGACGTCCGTCTTTGCCGAGACACCCGTCTTTGCCGATACATTCGTACCTGCCGAGGCTCCCGCCCCCCGGTGCTGCCCGAAATTCCCGCCTTCCTCCACGATCCTCCAGAGCGCCCCGTAAGGCACAATCTTCTCTGAATATGGCAGTTCCGCCTCTGGCAGTCCAATTACTCCGACCAGGAACGAATGCAGCAACCTGCTCCATTTCACAATCCCGACACGGCGGTAGAACGCGAGGATCCGCCCGCCATATTCATCAATCTTTCCCCCCTCGCTGATCCTGTGGTATGCCATCGCGAGGTCGCACATCTGACGTAGTCCGATTCCTCTGCCGAGCGCATGTTTAAGAATATGCGAGTTCAGCATCAAGGCGTTGAGGGCAGGGGAAGGCACCCTCAGGCCGTCTGCGATGTCCGTCGGGACGAATTCCCGTGTCTCGTCCAGCTCGCCGGACAGCCTGATGGCGGCAGGGGAGCGCAGGTCGATGATCGCAGAATGATGCTCGACATCGATGCCGTGCCATTCGTAGGTCTGGCTCCCGTCCGGCATCCGCGTCACCGTCACGCCGTGTCTCCTCACCAGCTCCACCGCCTTGTCATCCATTGTTTCCCCTGTCACCTTGGCGGGATCAGCGACCGGAAGAGGTGATTCTTTTCCCGGTCGCGGAGCCTGTCGAAGCGGCTGCCTTTCCGGAAAATATAAATCAATGTCCCCGCACTCACGGTGCGAAGGCTCAGGATAAAGCGCCGCGACCCCCTGGCCTTTCTGCAGCACCGGCCTAAGCCCTTCATTGACAAACAGTCCGGTGAGATCCTTAAGCGCGGCGTTCATCCGCCCGCTGAACTCCTCGATGGCATCCGCGATGACAATCCATTTGGCGAAAACCGCCGGTGAAGGCTGAAGCGTCTCGGGAAGAAGACAGATCCCGTCAAAGACCATTCCGGAGACCGACTGTCTTCTGGACATGGCGAACACCCGCTCCCATTCCTCCTCATTCAGCGGAAACAGTCCCCGGTTCTCAGGAAACTTTCCCCACAGACCCGCCCTCAGCAGGACGAGGAAAGCATCCCGCACTCTTTCCATTTCGCCAAAAGATTATGCACATCCTTCCTCGCCGTCTGGATGTCAACCTCATACTCTCCGCAGAGACATTCCGCCATCTCCTCCTCCGTGAAGTCCATGTCTGAGAATCTCTCCCAGAGAAGGGCGGCCGTCTCGTTCAGGGTGATCACGTCGGTCATGTTGGCCTTGCCTCCGACAGCCTTGACGATCATGTACTTGCCGCCGATCCGGCGCAGGTTTAATGTGGAGTCCAGTCTCATTGTCTTAGAAGATCTTACCGCCAATAATGGAGGTGACGGTCTTGAATATGATCTGTGTGTCCCTCCACAGCGACCTGTTCTCAAGGTAGTCCAGATCCATCTCAAGTCTTGTCAGCATTTTCTCAAGTGTGCCGGTGTAGCCGTTCGTAAGCGTGGCCTCGGAAAACAGCCCCGGACGAAGCTCGTAGAGACGCTCGTAGTCAGGGTTGACCTCCATTATCTTGTCGATGTAGTATTTTCTTTCCGGCCTCGGCCCGACGAAACTCATGTCCCCCCTGGCGACGCACCAAAGCTGAGGAAGCTCGTCCAGATGATGATCCCTGAGGAACTTACCGACCTTGGTCAGCCGCTCGTCGTTCTCCTGGCAGAGTTTCGGCTTGCCGTCCGCCTCTGAGGAGTTGTTCATTGTCCTGAACTTGTACAGCGTGAAAGGCTTGCCTCCCTTCCCGATCCGTTCCTGCGAGAAAATTACAGGCCCCTTGCTGTCGCATTTGATGATGATCATGATGATAAGGAAAAGCGGGGAGAAGACAATCATTCCGCAAATGCTTGCGATGCAGTCAAAAAATCTTTTCAGGTTTTCGTCAATAGTACTCATACTTGTTCTAGGCAATGTCGCGGACATTTCGTTTGTTGTTGACATAGTATTTTCACTCATTTTGTCTGTTATGGCTCTTGGTAGGATCTACTGTTTAGTGCAAAGATAATGTTTCCGCGTAAATATTCAAGCATTTTGAGATCATTTTTTCTTTTGTGAAGTTCTCCGCGAAGCGTTTTGCCGCCCCCGCGCTGAACTTTTTCCACGTCGCCTCGTTGTCTGTGATGGTGAGGATAGCCTCTGCGATGGCCTTGCTGTCCCGTGGTGCGACGTTTATTCCCGAGACCCCGTCCTCGTTTACCCAGGAGACTCCTGATTCCGGAATCTTTGTGGCGACCACCGGTCTTCCCGCAGACATCGCCTCGATCTGGACTATTCCGAAAGCCTCCGTCTTCATAACGCTGCTCATGCAGAACAGTTCGCAGGCTCCGTAGTAGGATGCCAGGTCTTCCTGCGGAACCTTGCCCAGCAGTTTGACCCGGCTTCCGACGCCAAGCTCGTCGATCTCTCTCTGGAGGCTCTCCCACAGCGGGCCTCCACCTCCTATCAGGATCATGAAACTGTCATCGAGGTACTTTGCCGCCTCGATCAGATAGCGGTACCCCTTGTATTCCACAAGCCTCCCGAGCGAGAAGATGATCCGCCGCCCGGAATATTCATTTCTGATCTCCTGCTCCCTCGCGCTGTCGCTGATGACCGGCTCGATTCCGATAGGGATGCAGCGGCATTTCTCCTGTACTCCCTGAAGGTAAGGTGATTCCGCAAGGTAGACAGGAGTCGTCCCCACGATGGTGTCGGCTCTTTTGATGAGCCAATTCTGAATCGACAGATAGAATCTCAAAAGCGCTTTTTGCGAGAGTATGTCGCTGTGCCAGTGAAGCACCACCTTCCCTTTGTAGCCCGACAGCCTGAGCGCCATCGCCGCCATCGGGTCCGGATGATGGATGTGGATGATGTCATAGTCCTTGGCGATCCGCCTGAGCCGCGTGACCATCGACGGCGCGATCGTGGTTTTGGCCGCCTCGATCAAAGTCCTGTGGCAGAGTATCCTCCCGTGCGGATTAAGCCGGATGACCTCCGTCCCCCTCCTCCCGTCGCTGGCCGCGCACATCATGTCGCACTCCACCCCCTCCTCCGAAAGCCCCTCCTCCGAAAGTCCCTCCTCCGAGAGCCCCACCTCCGAAAGTCCCTCCTCCGAAAGTCCCTCCTCCGAAAGCCCCTCCTCCGAAAGTCCCACAGTCAGATCAAACATCACCTTCTCCACTCCGCCCAGTACAGGGTAGAACTTCCCCAATTGTAGTATTTTCATTTCCGGTTCTATGTACTATTGAATAATCACCTCAGCCCCAAAGCACCTAAACCCCTTCTTTGGCCGCAAACCCCTTTGGGGGCCTCCCTGCCGCTCCTTCGGTCGGCGAGCCTATTTTTCTGCACTCACATTCTTCGCTTGCCACACCCCTAGTAGCATATAGTGGAGCCCGTAGCGCTCGAAAAGCCTCCTCCCGTGCGCCAAACCGCCAGATTTGCTCCCGAGACCCCCCGCCTTCGATCCCTGAGCCCGTCGATGAGTCGATATTATCTCCCGACAAGTTCGTCATAAAGCCTGATGTAATCCGCATAGCGGTCCTCCTTACGGAAGTGGGCGAGGGCATATTCACGGCAAGGAGTCGTGTAGCGAGATTTGCCGTCAGCCTCAATGAGTGAGATTGCTTGCCGCAGCGCGCTGATGTCACCCTGCGGGATGACGATGCCGGTTGCTGGAGTGACAGACTCGATGCTGCCGCCAGTGTTGTAAGTGATCACGGGAGTGCCGCAGGCAATCGCCTCCAGATTAACGGTGGGGTAGTTATCCTGCCACGTAGGATTCACGAACACCTCCGCCGCAGAGTATAGTTCCGCAAGTTCCCGGACATTCTCCGTCCTTGCAATCGGTATGATGTTTGCCGGGAGTGACTTCGCCTTGTCTGGTTTGACACCTACCATCACTATCACCTCGTCATCACGAAGCGCTTTTGAAAGAGCGATAAAATCATCCCAACCTTTCTCCCGGCACCAGATGCTCGCAAGGCCAAGAATGATCTTTCGGCTGCCGGCGCCATACTTTTCCCGGATTGTCATGTCCGACTTCTGCGGTATGAATATGCTGGTGTCTATTCCGTTGTGAATAACTCTGAAGCGATAATCTTTGAGGAAAGATTCACTCATTTCGTCTCTCATCCACTCGGACACCGGGACAATTGTCATAAGATCTTTCGGCATTGAACAAAAGGCCTTGGCCTTGTCCTTGAAATTCTGTGCCGACCTGTCAAAGACAAGACTGGCTGGAAACTGCCGCTTTTGTGGGCAATGTCCGCATCCGGTCTTCCAGCGGTCGCATCCGGCTGAAGTATAATAATAGCAATGTCCTGTGTAAAGCCAGCAGTCGTGGATTGTCCAGATCACAGGTTTACCGGCTCTGCTAAGATAATCGAACAGAATTTGGTAGTTCAGAAAGTAACCGTGAATGTTGTGGATGTGGATGATGTCCGGATCAATCTCCTCAATCTTCTTGATGAAAGCCTTGGTCGCTCCGTTGGAAGCAAGCCCGTGCCTGTCAAACAACCTTGTCCCCAATCCGTGCACAGCCACACTGAAACGATTGCCCACCGGGACAGTCTTTGAAGTGCTTTCCCGCATTCCGTCCCGTCCCTTACTGTAGGCCACAAAAGACTCCCATCCGGCGGACATGGCGACATCCCCAATCTCCTGCATTATCCTACCCGTCGAGGTGTTCATCCTCAGTACCGGATTTATCTGTAACAACTTCGGCATTTTGCTATCAAATGATTGAATTACCGAATGATTTTATTTCAATAGTTGCCTGAGGGGCAAGACGAAAATGGGTTTGGCTTCTGAATTCCTGCAGCCGCTCGCGACAGGAGGTTTGAAAGTTTGGGTGACAGCAATTGGCCGCATAAGCAGTTCTGTCGGAAAAATTGTGATAGTCGTGATTTTTGTTGAACACTTTGATCGTTTCCTTTAACTGATCTATAGCATCAGAGATCCATCCGGAAGTCCTGACATCTTTTAGTTCAACAAAGCAAATACTGCTGTCATCGTTGTATAGAATCATTCCATCACACGAAGATTCTTTCTGTCCGTCATCTCGGTAGTACACAATATTTTTGTCTACGGGAATGAATTGAATGTTCTCATTCCCCGTATTCTTTATGGTAGCTACCCATTTGTCAGGAGAATTTTTATCAGATGTGGAATATGCAGGTCTTTCGCCCTCAGGATCGCATATACCAATCATCTCCTCATTTCTCACCGGTTCAAGTCTATATTCTTTTGCCAAGAAATTCACTCTTTGCATAGCTCTTCCACATCTAATAATTCATTAAACAGATCATTGCATTCCGCAAGAGTATTGTTGAGGTAATTATCATCTGATGGCATTCCGTCAAAGGATGGCAATGACAAAATATCCCCCAACTCGTTGATTTGATAAACGGATACATACTCTCCTCTGACTTGCGCTGCCTTTGGAACTATGGAATCAAGCCTTGATGTTAGTTTTGAATCACTGGTCATTCTTGCGACATTTCCTGCCTTAATAGCCAAAGCCAAGTAGTTAAGAATATATGGACTATGAGTGGTAATCAGTAGTTCATTATTTCCAACAGAACTGAAAGATAGAAGTGAATTCAGGATTTCACGCTGTGAGGTCGGGAACAGATTCTCTTCGGGTTCTTCCACTATGCTAAGGAGGTATTTGTTGGACGTGTCGGCGGTTTGTTCCAACAAAAGACGGCGAACCTCAGGATCCAAAGAATCATCTTTTAGAATCTCGGATACTCTTTTTTGAATCAATTCTTTCTCTTTCAGGCTCTTGTCGCTCTGCTGAACTTGAATTGTCTTTGTTACAACCTTTGAGAGGTAGTCCAAGACAACGTACATAGGGGTCAGAGACTGCATTCCGCTTGAAGCTTCATTAAGTTTGACCTTGTAGTCAATAGACTGAATATATGAGCGTTTGTTCAACGCGTCATAATGAAATTTTGCCTGATTTATAGGAAGTGTCAGGTCTGATTTCATATTCCTGCAAGCAGTGGTGTAAACACCAAGCATAGAGGCCAAAGACTGAGGAAGCCTTTTGACGTTCTCGGCATCCTCAATCACACTCAGAAGATTTCTTTCCGCAGGAATATATGAGATCTGAGGGCGTTCGTAGGCGGATCCTGCACAAGTCTTTACTCTGAGTTTCTTGTTTTCATAAATAAATTCAAATGCGGATCCTATATAATGCAGGAATGTGTTATCCTTGAAATAGTCTTGAATGCTTTGGTAAGAGCAAAAAGTTTTGGCGAAACGGTTGTACTTCGTCAGATACGCTATCGAAAAGTCTCCACGGACAAGAGCTTTTTCCAACCAGGAAAAGGTGGCGAACAATTTGGCGATGCTACTCTTCCCAACAGCCTGAGGACCACAAAGGACGGTGATTTTATTGATGGGCAAATACCCGTCATTATCCATATATCCGTTGCAGATTGGTCCGAAATGCTGTATTTTCAAACTTTTGCTTAACATATTCACCTATTTTACAGTTTATGTTATTCTTGTAAAAGTAAGAATAAAAATTATCTGTGACAAATTTCTATTTTAAGGTAAGCCTTTTGAACAGTTGAATCCATCGGCTCATCACGGCCTCTTCGGCATATTTCTCCTTGATCTTCAATGCTTCCGTACCCATTTTGCGGCGAAGCGATTCATCAGACATCAACTTTTTCATCGCTTCGGCAAGAGCCTGGACATTACCTTCTGGAACCAAAAGACCATTCTTGCCATCTTCGATGATGTCTTTAGGGCCGCACTTGAAGTCGAACGTCACCGCAGGCAGGCCGCAAGTCATTGCCTCGATCAGCACCATCGGCAGTCCCTCAAAATGCGAACTCATAACCAACATTGAGCTTCTGGCATATTCATTCCAAATGTCATTCGTTGGTCTGTTGATGTGTGAGCTCCCAGCAAGCCCCTTCTCTTGAATCATCCTTTCGAGCATATCCTTCCACTCGCCTTGACCGAATATGTCTAATTGCCAGTCGGAATATTCAGAGTCCTCTTTGACGATGCTCCAAGCCTCGATCAACCGGTCAAACCCTTTCTGGTAGTCGAGTCTGCCCACAGCGATGACTCTGTGGGCCGTGCAGTCTGATCGGGAGGCTTCCGTTGTGATTGCCGCATTTGGAATCGTCTCAATGTTAGGTAGTTCGCCCCAATAGCCTTTGTCTTCTTCCGTCAGCACGACAAACGAGTCAAACTTCCGCACAATCTTCTCATCCTGTCTTGTCCTCAGCCGATCTGACAGTCCCAACAGTCCGTGCCTTCCGTACTGAAGCCTGAAGTACTTGTTAAAGTGCAGTTCCAACACTTTCTTACTGCCATCCTTGATTGATGGGATGAATGATGATTCGGAAGGGTAGAGCGAGTCCACGATGTCTGGCCTCTCCTTGAGCAACAGCTCCGTCAGAGCCTTCCTGTGCTTCCTCCTGCGCCAAAGGTACCCGATGGTCTTGATAACAGGATTCTTCCCGTTGTCATCCGTATAGTTGACCCCAAGATCAATGATTCTTACCCCATCCGGGAAGGGGTAAAACGTTGGTTTGCCATGCTGGTCAGTTGTCGCAACCGCCACGTCCCATCCCATCCGTTCCTTGAGGTATCGAACCTTATTCAGCAGCACCCTCTCCATCCCGCCAGGGTTGTACAGGGAGCACATGCAGTAGAGGATTTTCATTTGATTATGGTCATTTCTTCAGGTTTATCCCATTCCTCTTCTCTAAGACATAAGAATAGTGCGAATACAAGAAATATATCAGTGGAGACTTTGCACCAGATTATGAAATTTAACAAAAGCAGAATGGCGAATAATAATCTATGAGAAATAAAACGTTTTATGCAGGTTGTTCCGACTTTGATGAAATACCATATGAAAGCAATCAATCCGAATATCCCAAAATAGAAAATGAATCTTAAATAACCGATATCGGTATTCTGATAATATCCCTTCCACATCGTTCCTGTATAATAGGGCTCTGAATCATAAGGATTCTCAAAATAGCCATCTCCAATAACCCAGGTCTTTAAATTATCTGGGAAAACGACCATATTTTTCAGAATATCATTAGAATGAACTTCCCACTTGCCTGTTTCTGCCAAACTGAAAAATCCTTCAAATCCGAATCGGATATTAGAGCGTATATTGGGATTGGTATTATAGAGAAAAGTGACGGCAATTATGGTGATAATAACAACTGCAGTAATCCATTTCCATAGAAAACTATAATTTGTTCCGCTTTGTTTTTGATTTATAATTGATAAGACAACAATATATGTCAAAGCTACTATTACACCGATAGTTGTAGTTCTTGCAATCATATTTCCAACAATAGTAATGAACACAAAGGCCGTAAGGTATAAGATAACTCTGTTTCGCCTGTCTTTATCTTTAGTTATAGTGCAGAGCCGGTCTGCAATCATTATTAATATTGCGCTGAATCTAGTTCCTGCGACATCCAGACTACATCCAATACC
>OLYN01000065.1_pt1 | contig 62465 bp, 59 predicted proteins | sample 1674231 | NCBI WGS metagenome assembly OLYN01 (sample SAMEA103958153, study PRJEB25191) | human gut metagenome
AGGACACGCGAACCCCTGAGCAACGTGTGGCATTGCTCGCCTTGCTAAAGCGCCTAAAAGCAAAATATCCTCACGCAAGGATTTTGGGGCACAACCATTTTAACAAGGGTAAGGCTTGCCCCCTGCTTTGACGCTGCACGCGAATATGCAAGCCTTTACATTCGTTAACTGCGTTTTAAGAAATATTTCGAGTGACAAAGTGACACCTAAGTTGTTAATTATCAATGATTTAATGTGTCACTTGTCACTTGTCACTTTTGCTTTCACCCTAAGTTTTACGTATTATATAAGATTTTTATGTAGAAAAATTTGGTGGATATGAAAATAAGTTGCAATTTTACGGCGAAATTGAAGATTTCAATTTTTCATTTTTTTTAATTTAGAAGTTAACCTCCCATCTGTGAAGATCGGAGGTTTTTTCGTTTTCTCAGTTGGCGCGTGGCAACCATGAACCCCATTGATTGCATTAAAACGGAATGAGCACGAGGGGGAGTAGGTATTCTCCCTAAATTCCGCTACTCTATCATAAAACATATAAACACTCACAAACGCATGAATCCACTTTACACGACCTTGGTATGCTCGGTGTGCTGCATGAATGTAATGGCACAAAGCATCAATAACATAACAGGACGTGTGCAAGATGCCACAGGAGCACCTTTGCACAAAGTTGATGTTTTCCTATTTAACACTAAAGACACCGTATTGATAGGTCAAACACAATCTGACGTAAATGGTAACTTTTCATTAAAGAACGAAACAAAACTCGATGCCTTTTTGCTTGCCCAGTGCGAAGGGTTCTTACCTGTAACGCAAAAGGTAGATAAAGAGATGATAGGCATTAAATTATATAAGGACATCACCCACTCTTTGGGCGAAGCCGTGGTTAGTGTCACCAAGAAATCGACATTAAAACACGAAGCCGATCGTTTTATATTTACTCCAAGAGGTTTAGACCTTGAAGTGCCTACAGCCTACGATGTGCTTAAACATGTTCCTTTGCTCAATGTGGAAGGTAGTTCATTTAGTGTGATGGGCAAAGGTGCATCTACCATCTACATTAACGGACGCAAGCCCATTGAACAAGATGCTGCGTTATTAGAGAAACTGCGCAGTATTAACCCCGAACAGATTGCCAAAATCGAAATTATCACCTCGCCTGGTGCCTCAAAGAAAGCCTCAACCAAAGGTGCCATTATCAACATTATCATCAAGCGCAATGATGTGGGTTGGGCGGGTAGTTCAAACACAGAGTTAAGTTATAAGAATAAATGGTCTGAAAGCGAGAACTTAAGTTTGCGTTATGGTAAAAACAAATTTAACGCCTCAATTTACTTAAATGCTTCTAACAAACAATGGAAGTATAAAGCCATCGAAAACTTCGACTATTTAGCATTGGGCAAAAGCGTGCACAACGAATATAACAATGGTGGACGCTCTAATGCTTTGGGCGGAAGTGTGGACCTGTCATACGACTTTAATGCCTCGCACAAAATTGGTCTTTCTGGGAGTTTGAGTGCTGACTATAGCAAGGCGAACTATGGCATTTCAACAGAAACGACCCTGACTGATTTGCCCACCGCCTTATCGCGTACCGACAGAAACCAAAGTATGCCTTTCAACAAAAAGCCCGACTATGGTGTATTAGGCTATTACACATGGACTACCGACAAGAAAGGCAGCATGCTCAACATTGACATCGACCACTCTGCCTACACTATGAAGAGAACGGCAAACTACGCATTTTCTAATTTAACAGAAGCCGAATTTGTGCCTTATAGCGTCTACCAAGAGTACCGACGCAATGAGGCTCAAAGCACCAATGCAAAAGCGAATTACAATTGGAACATCAACGATAACAACGCATTTGAAACGGGTTACGAACTGAATGCCAGCAAAATAACGAATCGTTACAAACGCGAAAACAACATTGTTGATCCCACTGAACCATTCACACCTGCCTACGATGGGGCATTCAGCTACAAAGAAAATGTGCAATCGCTATTTGCCAGCTACAAACGCACATGGTCGGACGTGGTGTCTTCAATCATCGGTTTGCGTGCAGAATATGCTTATCGAAAGGGGATGCAGACGTCAGAGAACGTAAACTTTAAGCACCACGAATTAGATTGGTTTCCCTCTGCCAGCTTCGATTTTGAATTTGTTGAAGATAAGCACGACCTTACCTTAGCGTATTCGCGAACTGTAGGTCGTCCGTTTATGACAACGCTCGACCCATTTCGTTATTGGAACAGCGAAACAAGCTACACCACGGGTAATCCTAATTTAAAGCCTTACTTCATAGACAATGTGGATGTTTACTACACGTTGTTCGAAGACTACATCTTCAACTTTAATTTTATCCACAGCAAAAATGACATAGCGGAATATGCTTACCAAGATGGTGCAGGACACACGCTCTCTACCTACGACAATTTTGGCAAAACATTTGACTACACACTAAGTTTTGAACTAAACAAATCGCTCTTCAACGGAGTGTGGAGAATTAAGCCTAGCATTTCGGGATGGTACACAAAAGACATAACCCAAAAGACCAATGCCGACGGCACGTCATTCGACAATTCATATTTCTCAGGTGACATTTCATTCATCTCTACTGTGCGTTTGTCAAAACGCAAACGTTGGAATGCGGAGGTTTATGCAAGCGGTTCGACTGCCTTTAAGGGCATAGGAAAAAACAAGGTTGCTTCTTATCACGTGTCTGGTTCATTAACCAAGATATTCGATTTTGGAGGTGTATTACAGTTCACCGCTGTCAACTTATTCGGTTCTGATATGCACGAACGTTGGTCATACCGAACAGACTACTATGCAGTGAATAGCCGAAACATTACCAACAATCGCCTCATCATGGTTAGCTTCTCTGTTCCCTTTGGCAAAAGCCGAATCCGCGGTGCCGCCTATAAAAATAGTAATAAGCTAAATAGCAAGGTAAAATGTTAAGTATTAAGTTTTCGGATTTAGTCAAGACGCCCTGAATTATCGTGCAAACCGAATGCAATCAAGCTTGCTTGAATTGCTGAGGTGCAGCCGATAATGCACGCCCTGAAAGGGCAGCAGCGCCTAGCCCAGGGCAAGCGAAGCGACACCCTGGGTTACGAATTGCCATAGCATTGACGCCCTGTAAGGGCAAAAGCATTCGGTGTTGAATAATTTATTTAAAGCTTCTGCCCTTACAGGGCGACACTAACGAACGTACTTTGACCCAGGGTATCGCTTCGCTTGCCCTGGGCTATGTGCTGTTGCCCCTTCAGGGCGTCTTGACTGAATCCGAAAATTAAGTTATTTATCTTTTGTCATTCCATGCTGCACCATATACTCGGTTGTTTGGAGCAAGGGGAAAACATAGGACTTGAGTTGCTGAAAATCGGGACCAAAGGTTGCAGGGCGCGGTTTGCCATTGGGCGCAAGATGATAACAATATTCGCGCTGATCCTCGGCATTATACACATAGAGGGCAGTGGCGTTGCGAGCAGCAATGGTTTTGTCGGCTGTGTAGAAAGCTGCAGGACGCGGTGCATCGTGCAGGAGGTCGAGACCAAAGTTGTTTTGCACATAGGGTTGGCGCAAAAGTCCTAAGATGGTGGGTGCCACGTCTACTTGTCCGGTAAACTGGGTGCGCTGCTCGGGCTTTAACCACGAGGCATGGAAGATGAGCGGGATGTGATTGAACGACTCGGGCAACTCACAATCTGCCTGTCCCACCATTTTGCCATGATCGCCCAAGAATACAAAAAGCGTGTTTTTTGCCCACGGCTCTTTCTGCACCTCGCGCATAAAGGCTCCGATGCAATGGTCGGCATAACGCACAATTTGCTGTTCGGGGGTGAGTTTGGGGTCGTTGAACGCTTGGGGGATGACGTAAGGCGGATGGTTGCTTATGGTGAGCAAGGTGGCAAAGAAGGGACGATGTTGGGCTGCATGACGACGCAACACGGGGAGGGCGTAGGTGAAGAGGTAATCGTCGGGTACGCCAAAATGATTGACTACCTTTTCGCGCGGATAATTCTCTTGTGCATAGATTTCGTCGTAGCCATTGGTGCGAAGAAAGGCATTCATATTGTCGTATTGACTCTCGTGCGTCATAAAGAACATTGTGCTGTAGCCTGCTTTTTGCAACACAGTGGGCAACCCTGAGTATACGGGTATGCTGGTTCCCTTCATGGCATTGCGAAACATAATAGAGGGGAATGAATAGAGCGTGGCATAGAGTCCGTGGTTGGTGTGGTTGCCTGCCGAATAGCAATTAGAAAAGCTCAGGGAGTGGTGGTAGAGCGAATCTAAATTAGGGGTTAGTGCATGGGGATTGCCAAAGGCGCCCATGAGTTTGGCTGACATGGATTCCATTAACACTACTACCACATTTTGACGAGTGGGTTTGCCCTCGGGACGCACTTGACGGGCGATAGGCGAGAGTCCGTCAATGCCCTTTCTGCCATAGAGTTGCTGCACTTGTGCCACGGCTTGTGCTGGGGGCATGAGGTGGAGGGTGCGATTTTCGGGACGCATGGCATCGAGTGTGCTGTTTAGCAAGCTGAACATGGGGTTGACACCTACGTTATTGAGCACCGGACTGGTGCAGAAATAGGCTGCGCTCACCTTGATGGGGTTGTAACCCAAACGTCCGCGTATGCCTAAGAAGCAAGCCCCTAACAGCACCAATGTGAGGGGAAGGGTGAGGAGTTTTTGGCGAAGTGGGTAAGCCGTAGTTGACACTGCGCGGAGTTGGCTTGCGATGTATTGCTTGCGCAAGAAACGAAGCATCCAAACAAATGCTGCAATGGCTATGAAATAGCAGGCTATGTAGAGGTAGTAGGAGGCTTCGCCAAATATCATACCTAAGGTGGTGCCACCATATTCTGCCCAATTCCAGATGGAGGCATTGAGCATTTTGGTGAAGTAGTTGAAGTAGGGAATATTGCCTGCCTCTGCCATGAACACAAGGGCATAGAACACGCCATACCACACATTAAGGGCTCGGTATATCCAATGCTTCGACCACCCTACCCCTGCCATTACGCAAACTACAACGAGGGGAAGGGCGGTGACGTAACAGGCTATGACGTTGTCGAACCACACGCCACGTAAAAAAGCGGTGGCGATAAGGTGGGGCTGACCTGACACATCGGGGGTGAGTTGGTGTGCCACTGTGAAATAGAACACAAGGCGGAACAGACTCATTATGACCAATGCCACTACATGCACTAATAGCACATAACTGAGGGGTTTGAGATATTGCTTCATTTTTTCGGGGAAATAAGGAACTAAAGAACAATGAAAATCGGATTTAGCAAGAGGACGAGCCACTTGCCAAATCCGATGTAATGACTCACAAGGCGCAAATTGCCTTGCAATTATACATTATACCTTGTACATTATACATTATCTTCTAGTATTGCATGGAGAAGGTTATGCCACGGCGCATCATGTCCTTTAATACGGGCGAAAGACGCTTGAGGAAGCCGTCCCACGAACGCACATTATTAGGACTCCATCCCACCTCTGAGAGTGCCAAGGCACGCGGATAGGCTTGGTAGTAAATGCGCTCAGGGCTATTGATACACTCACTCCAAAGTGTTCCGGCAACACCAAAGAGATTGTTCTTCTCAAACTCAGGACCCATGCCCCATGAGGGATCAAGTTCATAGCTACGCTTGAGGGTAATAATAGGCATACCCCAGTTTACCTCGGGCATATCGCCCCCCTTCATAGGATAGTCGAGGTAACAGTGTTCGCCAGGACAAAGCATAATTTTGGCATTGTTTGCCACGGCTGCTTCAAGCGCACGCTTAGTAAGTCCATGACGCCAAGAGAAGGTTACGCAACCAGGCTGAATCTTCTTAAAGTCGGTTTCGTACCAGAACATGGGGGTTTTGTTATACTTGGTGCGCAAGGTGTCAATTACACGATTAAACATGTACTCTTGCAAACGCCAATTCTCTGAGCGGTCGGTGGTGGTAATGCCGAGTTCTTTCTTTAATGCCTTGCAGCTGTCGCAGTGTGTCCAACAGTCGAGAGCGGGATTACCAGCCTCATCACCTCCTAAGTGGATGTAGGGTGAGGGGAAGATGTCTGCCAATTCGCGGAATACGTTACCCAAGAATTCGAAAGTAAACTCGCTACCAGGGCAGAGCAGATTGTCGGACACGCCACAGGTGGTGCGGATGGGTACTTGCTTTTTGCCACAAGTGAGTTCGGGGAATACGTGAATGGCTGCTACTTCGTGACCAGGCATTTCGATTTCGGGAACTACTTGCACATGATATTGTGCAGCATAGGCTACGAACTCGCGCATTTGCTCTTGGGTGTAGTATCCAGAGATGGGTACTAACATATCGTCCATACCTACACGCGAAGAGGCTTTTGCAGTGAGCTCAGGATATTTTTTGATTTCGATTCGCCATGCTTGGTCGTCGGTGAGGTGAAGGTGAATGGTGTTGTATTTGTAACGTGCCATTTCGGGTACAAATGCCTTGAGGTCTTCGAAGGGGATGAAAGTGCGACAAGGGTCGAGCATCAACTCACGGATGTGGGTGCGGGGTGCATCTTCGATGCAGAGTTGAGGAATTGCCTCGCAACAAGCTGAGGTACCATCGCCACGCATGAGTTGGTCGAGGGTCATTAAGCCATAGAACACGCCTTGGGCGGTTTTGCCTTGAATTTCTACGCCTTTTTCATTGATTTGCAACACGTAGGCTTCAGAGTCGTCGAGGGTTTTGTCGATGCCTAATGTAATTGTGGCACGACCTGCGAGTTTGGGATTCTTTACCTTAGGTAAGCGTTCGCGCAAGATACGCTCTGCTTGCATACATTCGTTTGCCAAACCTTCGGCGGCTATCACCTCCCACACTTTGTTAAGGCTGAGTGGTGAACCGTCTAATACTTTTAAGCTAACGGGTTGGGGCAAGAGAACCTCGGCGGGGTTGCAAAGGCGGTTTTGATTTTCGGGGGTGCTAAAGAAACGACTCCAACCTGCTGCCTTGCGATATTTGAGTTCACTGCCACGAGGCACAATGAGTTTTACTTTTTTACGATCGATACCCTCGAATGCTGATACGGCAGCTACAGGAGGTTCGGCTGCATTGACACGAACGGTGCGCAACCCTTTTAAGCGAGCAAAAGAAAATTCACCCAACATGGGAGTACCCTCGATTGTAATTTCTTTTAGGTTCTCGCAACTTGAAAAGGCTGCATCGCCTACTCGAGTTACCGACTTGGGCAAGGTGATTTTACGAAGTGAGTGACATGCATAGAATGCCTGCGAACCTATGCTCTTTACTTGTGTGGGGAGCACGATGCTCTCGAGCACAGGACGAGAGTGGAAGGCATTATTGGGGATGACTTCGCAATCTGCCATGCTGAGGTCGACATGGCGGAGTTGATAACAGAGGTCGCGCAACTGACGAAAGTCGGAGTTGCCACTCGTAGAGAGTTGACCTGTAAGTTTTAGGTCGGTTGCTGCAGCTTTTTGCTCAGGCTTGAGGTCGTTCATACGAACCACAGTCTGTGCCGAGAGCGAGAGTGAAAGTACGCTGGCTGCAAGGGTTAGGAATAATTTCATAGTTGATTTATTGAAAAGGGAGTTATTGAAGAAGTTAGGGGGAGTTATTGAGGGGAAGTTTTGGAAAGTTATTGAAGAGAAGATTTCCCAACCCTTAAAAACTAATTACGCGACTACCATCTTCTTGTTCTTCAATTGTCACTTTCACGGCATCGCCAGGAAGGACCTCTTCAATAAGTTCGGGCCATTCTATGAAGCATACGGCACCTGAGTAGAAGTAATCTTCGTAGCCCATATCGTATACCTCATCGAGTTTTTTAATGCGGTAAAAATCGAAGTGGTAAATAAGTTCGCCTGTATTGTCTGAGCGATACTCATTGACAATGCTAAAGGTGGGCGAGTTGACCACATCGGTCACACCGAGCGCCTCGCACACTGCCTTAATAAAAGTGGTTTTGCCTGCACCCATCTTGCCATAAAAAGCAAAAACAGTGTTTTGGTCCATAGCCTCAATAAAAGCTTTGGCTGCAGCAGGCATATCTGCCAAACTATTTATCTTAATTTCCATTTTCTAAAATTATTCTATTTAAGAGATTCTCTAATCTGTGCGTTTTTACACTTACTGCACGTTTAAAAATTTAAGCAACATATTCACGCTCTCTTCAAGAGGCATTTTTGAAGTATCAATGCTTAAAGCTGGATGTTTGGGAGCCTCAAAAGGTGCCGAAATACCAGTAAAGTTTTTCACTTCACCACGGCGAGCACGGGCATAAAGACCTTTTACGTCGCGACGCTCACACTCTTCAATCGGTGTAGAGATGAATATTTCCTTAAAATCGTCCTTACCAATGATGTTTTCTGCCAACTGACGAAGTTCCTCGGTAGGACTCACAAAGGCTGCTATGGTGATAATACCCGTATCGACAAAGAGTTTTGCCACTTCTGCTACACGACGAATATTTTCGCGACGATCTTCCTCTGAAAAACCTAAATTGGCATTGATGCCCATACGAATATTGTCGCCATCGAGTATACGACAAAGCAGTCCACGCTTATGCAATTCACGTTCAAGGGCAATAGCCACAGTGCTTTTACCACTTCCACTGAGTCCAGTAAACCAAAGCATCACACCACGCTGATGGAGCAAAGCTTCCTTGTCCTGACGCGAAAGCATACGGTCGAATATAGGGTAGATATTTTCTTGATTACTCATAATGCTGCAAAGATAAAAAAAAAGTATTAAGTATTAAGTATTAAGTATTACAAACTATGTGAGAAGAAGTAAAGAACAAGTATTAAGTATTACAAGCTATTGGAGTCTGCCTTGCACAGTCTACATTATTCAATTGTTTGTAATACTTATTACTTAATACTTATTTCTTATTTCCACCTAATCTTCTTCACAATAAGTTTGCCACGCTTTACCACCTTTACATTGGCTAAAGCCTTGCGCAACTTATTATCTAAAATAATTAGACTCACTGAGAATAATATGAGTGCAATGCCTAAACTGATGCGTACAGTCAAAACCTCGCCAAACAACATTATGCCCAAAACGGCTGCAGTAACTGGTTCGAGTGCCCCCATTATGGCGGTGGGTGTGGAACCTATACACTGTATTGCCATTGCCATAAAGACCAATGAAATGACTGTAGGCACCAAACCTAAGGTCAACGCCATGCTCCATTGCATGGGGGTATGGAGCATTTGCAAGGCACCCGTCGGGGTTAGCAAGGCATAAAGCGTGAGACATACCAAACAGGCTGTCATGGCATAAAAGGTGAGTTTTACGCTCGACATAACGATGCCACTGCGATTGACAATGATAATATACAAGGCGTATGATAAAGCTGAAACCAATATCAACACTATACCCATTGTGGCTATGGCACGTCCGCTGTCATCTTTATAAAGCAGGGCGATGCCACCTACCGTAAGCAAGATGGCTGTGATGCTTGGCCACTTGATGCGCTCGTGAAAAAATAGAGCCATAAGTAAGGCGGTGAATACGGGATAGGCAAACACTAAAGTGGCAGCTACACCTGCCGACATGTAGTGGAAACTCAAGAAATAGGTGAGCGATGAGACAGCAAACACCACGCCCAATGCACTAAGCACGGTGGCTTCTTTACGCGTAATGGCAAAACTTTTGCGCTGCACCATCATTAACAATGCCAACATGATGCTACCAAACAAAAAACGGTAGAACAATACGCTGTTTGAATTATACCCATCTTGATAAAGATATTTGGCGCAAATGGGATTTACGCCATAACTCACGGCTGCTATGCATCCGTAAATGTAGCCCTTAGCTTGTGTACTCAACATTGTGTGTGTGTCGTAAGTAGGTGTTATTTTAGTATCTTTCTTTTCGACTGCAAAGTTAGCAAGCTTTTTACGAATGCCCAAAAAGAGTGCCTACACTTTGTCTGTTCCCCACCCTACCCTTAGCAAAACAAAATCAAAATGCTTTAGAAAAACCTTTATTGAAAAAAATCTTCAAAAAAACTTCTCAAAAATTTGTCAGTTCAATAAAAAGTAGTACTTTTGCACTCGCAATTCGGGGTGTAGCTCAGCCCGGTTAGAGTACGCGTCTGGGGGGCGTGTGGTCGCTGGTTCGAATCCAGTCACCCCGACTGAATTGTAAAGCAGTTATTCAGCAATGAATAACTGCTTTTTTTGTTTGCACTCGCTTATGGGTAAAGAGGCATAATTCTATGTTTATCTATAAACATATTAGACGTCTCCCAATATATTATGAATTCAACATTTCAAGCCCCTTTACATACTGCAACAACTTGTCTTGCAAATATGCAGAAATACCATATAAAGGCACATTAGTCATACGCTCTTCTACACGATAGTCACTCATTGAAAAACGCAAGCCGTGCATGTTTTCATGTTTTTGCAATACCACCTTTAATGATTTTGCCTGCAAGTTCTCTTCGGCTTTAACTTCAACGGGGAAGACCTCATCACCAATTTGAACAACAAAATCGAGTTCAAGTTGACTATTATCCTTACTAAAATAATAGATTGGCATATTACGCAACAAACTCATTTGACAACATACATAGTTTTCAGTGAAATCACCTTTTGCTGTATTTGCTGAATTAGGTAATAAGAGCATTGCAGGTGGAATTTGACTCATTGCTCCTAACAACCCTACATCTAACAAGAATAACTTGAACGCTGAAATATCTTCATGTATCTTTAAAGGAACCGATAGCATTTTAGAACGATTCACCTTATACACAAGACCAGCATCAATAAGCCATTGTATGGCTAATTCATAATCCTTTGCTCGTGCTCCTTGCTTTACTAATCCATAAATAAACTTACGATTTTCTTTCGCTAATTGTGAAGGTATTGAATTCCACACTTGATTAATACGTACAACTTGCTCTGTGGGTGCATGCTTCGAAATATCTCTATCATATGCTAAAAGAATTTCATTTTGAATTTCACGTACTGCTGGCGCACTATTTGTTTTAACAAATTCCTTTACAGCTTCAGGCATTCCACCAACAAAGTAATATTTGCGTAAAAATTCTGTATAAGCAGTCTTTAATCCACACACCACGTTCCACTGCATGGTATGCAGCAAATCTGCCATTTTCTCTTTTCCACACGCCCAAAGAAATTCCTCAAAACTCATTGGATACATAGTTAGAGTATTCACCTTACCCACTGGATATGATTCACCCTGATGTAACGTAATGCCAAGCAAAGACCCCGCTACTGCTACATGATATTGAGACGCATCCTCACAAAAATATTTTAGAGCTGAAAGCCCACGCTTCAACTCTTGAATTTCATCCAATATAATAAGAGTCTCACCAGCCTTTACATCCACCCCCGTTAGAGCGCTGATAGCAAGTACTATACGTTCTATATTATAATCTGGCGCAAACAAATCTTGCACCATTGCATTATTATCACAATTTATGTAAGCTACATTTTTAAATTCACGTTTTCCAAATTCCTTTAATATGTAGGTTTTACCAATTTGTCTTGCACCTAAAAGGATAAGTGGCTTTCTATCTGCACGATTTTTCCAAGCCACAAGATCCTTCATTATTGACCGTTCCATACGCTATATTTTAGGATTAAATTATTAACTGCTGCAAATATAGTGATAATCAAGAAACTAACAAAGTAAATTACACTTTTATGAGGGACTTTTTACCATATCACTACACTTTTATGAGGGACTTTTTGCTGTGTCACTACACTTTTATGAGGGACTTTTGAATACTTTTAATAAAATAGGCAACTATTTCTCTACATACACCACAAAAGAAAAAAGCACACTCCGTATGTTTTAAAAACATGCGGAATGCGCTTTAATGTTATATGTTCAAATCAGACAGTTGTCTGAGATTTGACATCTTGTGATTTATTCCTGAGGAAGTGACCAATCCTCCTGAGTCTTACGAACGTAAGCGGCATAACGACGTTGAGCAGCACGCTTAGTTTCATCGTAAAGTTCCTGAGCCTGTTCGGGAAGTGCCTTCTTCAATGAGAGGAAGCGTACTTCGTGATCGAGGTAATCCTGGAACATATCCCAGTTGGGTTCCTTAGAGTCGAGTGTGAAGGGGTTCTTGCCTTGATCAGCGAGTTCAGGATTGAAACGCCACAAGTGCCAGTAACCACAAGCAACGGCACGAGCTTCCTCAGCCTGACTACGACCCATACCACCCTTAATCTTCAAACCGTGGTTGATACAAGGAGCATAAGCAATGATGAGTGAAGGACCGTGATAAGCCTCAGCTTCCTTAATAGCCTTGAGGCATTGTGCTTGATCAGCACCCATAGCTACCTGAGCTACGTAGATGTAGCCATAAGTAGCTTGCATCAAGCCAAGGTCTTTCTTAGTTACACGCTTACCTGCTGCAGCGAACTGTGCAATAGCACCTACAGGAGTTGCCTTTGAAGCCTGACCACCGGTGTTAGAGTAAACCTCAGTATCGAGTACAAGGATGTTCACATCTTCGCCACTTGCGAGTACGTGGTCAAGACCACCGTAACCGATATCGTATGAAGCACCATCACCACCAATAATCCACTGGCTACGCTTAGTAAGGAAGTGAGTCAATTCTGCAAGTTGCTTGCATGACTCGCAACCCTTCTCAGCACCAGCCTTAATCATAGGCTCGAGCTTCTGAGCAGCAGCACGGCTTGCTTCTGCGTCGTTCTGACCAGCAATCCATTCTTGTGCAGCTTCCTTGAATTCTGCGGGAGTTCCTTCGTGAGCAATAGCCTCTTCGAGCACCTTCTGGATGCGTGCACGCATCTTCTTGTTGGCAAGGATCATACCCATACCAAATTCACAGAAGTCCTCGAACAACGAGTTAGCCCAAGCAGGACCTTCACCCTTCTCGTTTGTTGTGTAAGGAGTTGAGGGGATAGAACCTGAGTAGATTGAAGAACAACCAGTAGCATTGGCGATCATCTGACGATCACCGAAGAGTTGGCTAACGAGTTTCACGTAAGGAGTTTCACCACAACCAGAGCAAGCACCTGAGAACTCAAAGAGAGGAGTAGCAAACTGCGAGTTCTTGGGGTTGAGTTTCACGTCTACCAAGTTTTGCTTGCTTGTAACGTTCTTTGTGCAGTATTCCCAGTTTTCAGCCTCAGCTTCCTGACCTGCGAGGGGTACCATTTCGAGTGCCTTGTTACCCTTCAAACCAGGACATACGTCAACGCAGTTACCGCAACCAAGGCAGTCCATTACGTCAACCTGCTGTACGAAGTGCATACCCTTCATTGCTGCGGGTGCCTTCATCTCAATTGATTCGCCCTTGAAACCAGCGAGTTCTTCGTCGGTAAGAACGAACGGACGGATGGCAGCGTGAGGACATACAAAGTCACACTTGTTACACTGAATACAGTTTTCCTTGTGCCATACAGGAACGAAGGCTGCTACACCACGCTTTTCGTAAGCGGCTGTACCCTGATGCCAAGTACCATCTTCTGATACCTTGAAGGCACTAACGGGAAGGAGGTCGCCATTCTGTGCGTTGATAGGACGTACCATTTCTGAGATGAATGCGGGTTCATCACGAACAACCTTCTCATCTTCGGGGAGGTTAGCCCAAGCGGGATCAACAGCGAGTTGCTTGTATTCGCCACCACGGTCTACAGCCTGGTAGTTCTTATCTACAATATCCTGACCCTTCTTGCTGTATGACTTCACAATGAACTTCTTCATCTGTTCTACTGCCAAATCTACGGGGATTACGCCAGTAATACGGAAGAAGGCTGACTGCAAGATGGTGTTGGTGCGGTTGCCAAGACCAATTTCCTGAGCAATCTTAGTGGCGTTGATATAGTAAACTGTGATGTTGTGTTCAGCAAAGTAGCGCTTTACGTTGTTGGGCAAGTTATTTGCCAACTCGTCGCCTTCCCAAATTGTATTGAGGAGGAAAGTACCGTTATCGCGCAAACCACGGAGCACGTCGTACATGTGCAGATAAGCCTGAACGTGGCAAGCCACGAAGTTAGGAGTCTTAATCTGATAAGTAGAACGGATGGGGTGATCGCCAAAACGGAGGTGTGAGCAAGTGAAACCACCCGACTTCTTTGAGTCGTATGAGAAGTATGCCTGGCAATACTTATCGGTGTTGTCACCAATAATCTTAATAGAGTTCTTGTTAGCACCTACAGTACCATCGGCACCCAAACCATAGAACTTAGCCTCGAAGATGCCTTCGCCACCAAGTGCCATTTCCTTCTCCAAGGGGAGTGAATGGAAGGTTACATCATCAACGATACCTACAGTGAAGTGATCCTTAGGTTCGGGCAAAGCGAGGTTGTCGTAAACCGAGATGATCATAGTAGGAGTTGTGTCGCAAGAACCAAGACCATAACGACCACCTACGATGAGAGGACGATTTTCTACGTCGTAGAATGCATCCTTCACGTCGAGATAGAGAGGTTCGCCGTTTGCACCGGGTTCCTTTGTACGGTCGAGTACGGCAATCTTCTTACAAGTCTTAGGCACAGCAGCGAGCAAGTGCTTTACAGAGAAAGGACGATAGAGGTGTACGCTTACCATACCCACCTTTTCGCCCTTAGCGTTAAGGTAATCGATGGCTTCGCGAGCAGCCTCTGTAACAGAACCCATGCAAATGATTACGCGCTCTGCATCCTCAGCACCATAGTAGCTGAAGAGCTTGTATTCGCGACCTGTAATCTTGCTGATTTCAGCCATATACTTTTCAACGGCTGCGGGAACTGAATCATAATAGGGGTTGCAAACTTCGCGATGTGCAAAGAAAGTTTCGGGGTTTTCTGCCATACCACGAGCTACAGGATGCTCAGGAGTGAGGGAACGGTTACGGAACTCTGAAACCTTATCCATCGGAACGAGCGGACGGATATCTTCTTGGTCCATTACCTCAATCTTCTGATATTCGTGTGAAGTACGGAAACCATCGAAGAAGTTGATAAAGGGAACGCGAGTTTCAAGCGCTGCGAGGTGAGCTACTGCCGAGAGGTCCATAACCTCCTGTACTGAACCTTCGCAAAGCATTGCGAAGCCAGTTTGGCGACAAGCCATTACGTCAGAGTGGTCACCAAAGATACAAAGTGAGTGAGAAGCCAAGGTACGTGCTGAAACATGGAACACGCAGGGAAGCAATTCACCCGCAATTTTGTACATATTAGGAATCATCAGGAGCAAGCCCTGTGAAGCTGTAAAGGTAGTGGTGAGTGCACCTGCCTGCAAAGAACCGTGAACTGCACCTGCAGCACCACCTTCACTCTGCATTTCCTGTACCTTTACGGTATCACCAAAAAGGTTGATACGGCCCTGAGCAGACCATTCATCAACGTGCTCTGCCATCGGAGATGACGGAGTGATGGGGTAAATGGCAGCAACCTCTGAGAACATATACGCAATGTGCGCAGCAGCTTGGTTACCGTCACAAGTAATAAATTTCTTGTTTGCCATGAGTTGCGAATTTGCTACACTATCATGCTGTTATACAAATTATATGAATGCGTGAATGAGTCGCTACCCAAAAGCAGAACCCGTTCTTTGTCACACAGCCTTTATTTGCATAATAACACCTTTAGCATAGCTGTATTAAATAGATGTTGTTTGTTATGTTTCTTCAATCTGCACTTCTGCACTTTCGCACATCCGTGCACACCGATCTTTTTGTATTGGATATTTTTATTTTAATATAAGAATCCAAATAGCCAGAGGGGAATCTCATTGTCGCGACCAGCGTCTGTGTTATACTTCACATAGATTGTGTCGGCTGCAGTGCGTACACGACGTGCGCGGTCGCATACACAGATATTAGTTGTATTGTTAATGCGGAACATGCCCATGCGCTTGCCCTTGTTCACTGTGTGGTGACGCCACAAGCAGTTTACAAAGTAAGTCTCCATCACAGTTTGCTCCGTCATGCAATTTTCATAAAGCGCATACATCAAGTTGGCATCGTGCAGATAAATTGCAGCTGGTTTCTTGGGGAAGGTTTCACCTTCATGGTGTACCATATTTATAAGGCGTGTTTCCTCAAGATACTTCAGATAGTTCATTACCGTAGCACGCGAAGTTCCAATTTCTTGCGCCAACTTGCTCACATTGGGGGCTGAAGGGTCGCCAATGGCAAGAAGGTAGAGCAACTTTTTAATACGCGACAAATATTTCAACTCTATTTGCTTGTTCAAGAGCAAGTCTACCTCTATCATGTTATTCATTGCCTTAAGCAATGCCTCGGTGAAGTTGTGATTCTCGAGGAAGAAGGGGTAGTAGCCATGCTGCAAATAGTCTTGAAAATAATGCCATGGATGCACTTTCGGCAAGATGGTTTTCAGAATCTGATCACTATCTGAAAGCAACTGGTCGAAGGTGTAAGCCTCAAAGTTTTGATTGGTTTCAAGATTGATATATTCACGGAAAGAGAAACCGTGGAGCACATACGTACGGCTAATAGAAGACAATTCTGAATCGTCCTCCTCTTCCGAATTTACCGATGTGGTGGTATAAACAATACGCAAGTAGGGATATTTGTGATAGCACTCGCATAATTGTTCGCGCCAACCTGGCAATTTAAAAGCCTGGTCAATGAGCAACACCTGTCCACCTTCCGCCATAAAGCGGCCGGCAAAGTCCACAATACCGTGAGCTTGAAAATAAAAACTATTGAGATTAATGTATAGGCACTGACGAAGCCGTACGTCAAAGTTTTCTTTGGCATACTGCAACAGGAAGGATGTACGTCCAACGCCACGAGGACCTTTAATGCCTATCATACGATAGCTCCAGTCGATGGTGTCCATCAACGAGCGCCTGACAGGAGCGTTAAAATGCTCCATCAAATAGGCGTGCGATTTGAAAAACGTCTCCATTTGTAACTTGGTTTCTGTAAATTCAAGGCAAAGGTACAAAGTTGTACCGAAACTTGCAAAGCTAAGATAGCATTTTTTTTATTCTTTTTTTTTACGCCCTTTTCTTCATCTCTCTTTTTCACCTTGCAAGTGCCCTTATTTTCTATATAATGTGCAAACAATTTGTTATATTTCAAGATTTTTACGTACCTTCGCAACGTTTTTCTACGATAACAAATTAAATTGTAACAAAATGAAGAAAATACGTGCAGCCGTAGTGGGCTATGGTAACATTGGTCGCTACACTTTGCAGGCTCTTGAAGCCGCCCCCGATTTTGAAGTAGCTGGTATCGTTCGTCGCAAGGGTGCTGAAGATTGCCCCGACGAACTCAAAAAATACGAAGTTGTTAAGGACATCCGCGAACTTAAAGACGTTGATGTTGCCGTGCTCGCCACTCCTACTCGCAAGGTCGAAGCGTATGCTAAAGAGATTTTGGCTCTTGGCATCAACACAGTCGACAGTTTCGACATTCACACACAGATTGTTGACCTTCGTCGCAGCCTCGACGCTACAGCCAAAGAGCACGGTGCTGTTAGCATCATTTCTGCGGGTTGGGACCCAGGTTCTGACTCTGTAGTGCGCACCCTTCTTCAAGCCATTGCCCCCAAGGGCATCACCTACACCAACTTTGGTCCGGGTATGTCTATGGGTCACACCGTAGCGGTTAAGGCTATTGAGGGTGTAAAGAAGGCGCTTTCTATGACTATCCCCACAGGTCAGGGCATTCACCGTCGCATGGTTTACATCGAAATTGAAGAGGGTTATAACTTCGACGATGTGGCTGCTGCTATCAAGGCTGATCCTTATTTTGCATCTGATGAAACTCACGTTAACCTCGTTCCTTCTGTAGACGATGTAATTGACATGGGTCATGGTGTTCATCTCACTCGTAAGGGTGTGAGCGGTACTACACAAAATCAGCTCTTCGACTTCAATATGAAGATTAACAACCCTGCTCTGACAGGTCAAGTGCTTGTTTGCGTTGCGCGTGCTGCCATGCACCAACAACCTGGTTGTTACACCATGATCGAGGTTCCTGTAATCGACCTTCTTCCTGGCGACCGCGAAGACAATATCCGCCATTTGGTATAATACAAAGAGGCTGTAGGTTATTGAGGCGTTGAGGCATTTAACCACAGCCTCATCCCCTCTACGTATCTCAAAAAATAAAAGGCTATGCCCAAGATGTGCTATCACCACAGATTGTGTATCTTGGGCATAGTTTTTTCACTTATTGGTAGCCATGCTTTTCTTTTGTCCCTACCAATAACGCTAAGACTATCTTTTTTTAACAACCATTCTAACAATTTCAACAAAACAAACATATTTACCGCACACAAATCTGTAAACAAAACATATACAAAATACCCTTCAAACCGAAGAACAGAATTCCGATATCATTCCGATATCATACCGAACCCTTACCGATACCTAAAGAGAGTGTGTACATATCACCCAAAGCACGAATTTGAAAAAGTTAAAATATATATATCACATAGACCAACTCGAAAGCCATTCTAAATTCCTCATTCCTCTCCATCAATACATGGGCATAATTGCATGAATAATTCATGCAAATTCCCCATAAAACCACATTTTAACATATATTTCAAATGACAAAATGACACTTTTCTTCTTCATAATCAAAGAGTTTCGATGTCATTTGTCATTTGTCATTTGCGATATCCCCTTCATTTCTCAGCATATAAAAACCATACGACATCCACGCTCCGCAAAAAATAAAACAACCATGCCCGAAACGCGCAACCATCACTGATTGCACATTTCGGGCATGGTTTCTTTGTTCAAAGAACCTGCATAAGGCAGTTCTTTATAAAATCAATAGTTCTCGGCACGCAGTTCAAAGTAGCTTTGCGGATGGGCACAAACGGGGCATACTTCGGGGGCTTTTTTGCCTACCACAATGTGGCCACAGTTAGAGCACTGCCATACACGGTCGCCATCACGACTAAACACGATGCCTTCTTCAATGTTTTGCAACAAACGACGGTAGCGCTCTTCGTGAGCTTTCTCAATGGCTCCTACCATCTCGAATTTTTCGGCAATTTCGTCGAAACCTTCCTCGCGTGCTTCCTTGGCAAAGGTGGCATACATATCCGTCCACTCATAATTTTCGCCTTGGGCTGCATCCTTCAGATTATCGACTGTAGTGGGCACTTCGCCTCCGTGAAGCAACTTAAACCAAATTTTGGCGTGTTCTTTCTCGTTACGCGAGGTTTCCTCAAAGATGTGCGCCATTTGCACATAACCATCTTTGTTTGCCTTTGATGCGTAATACTGATATTTGGTGTGCGCCTGCGACTCACCTGCAAACGCTGTCGCCAAATTCTTTTCGGTCTTTGTACCTTTTAGGTCTTTCATGTTGCGATAAGTATTAAAGTTATTGTATGTTTTTGCCTTTAAGCGCTCCAAATATACGGTGTTTTTTTGAATAACGCTAACTTTCGGTCTACTTTATCCCTTATTAATATCTGCCACCTTTATTTCAAAAAATTTTTGCAACTTTGCACCGAGTTTCAAGCAAGTAATGTTACACGGGGGTGTAGCAGACACGTTGTCGACGCTGCTTCAGGTTGTGGATTTTTTTTTCGAGCGAGCACGTAATTGAGATGGTCTATTACAAAGAGGTGATGCACTATGCCGACCACACCTATGAATGGCTCAACCAATGGTCTCTACCTGGCATTTGGGTGGGGTGTTTGTTTAGCTTGGGATGGCTTAGACTCATGCGCTGGAATGTTTACCGCCTCATAGCCTTGGCGCTCTTTGTGTTTGCACTCTATGCCGGAGGTTTTTATTTTTTTATAGACGCTTCCATCTCCATCGATTTGCTGCGCATCTCCATCATTTGCCGCGGTTTTTCTTATGCCGTGTTGTGCATTGCTTTTATGTGGTGTTTGCATGCCATTATGTCGTTCGAACATTTTTTTCAAGCGCTTTCGGTTTTCAATGTGCTACACATGTTATTGGGCGGACTCATTGGTGCAGCGCTCCACGCTCTTGGCTTGAAATATTATGTTGCCGATGGCTTTGCACGCTATTCGCAATACGTCGACTCTGTAGGCATTTCGGCACGTCACACCGATTTCTCTGACCTCATGCAGCGCCTTGTGGAAGGTTTATTGGCACAGGCTGTAAAAATAGAATTTGGTTGGACACTTCTTGCTTCTCTACTTCTTGCCATGCTCATGTTGTTGTGGGATATCCCCATGGTGCGACACCAAATTAAACACATTCCGACATGGTCCAGTGTAGGTATGGGCGTTTGGCGTAAATACCAACGAGGACGTCGCTTGCATCATTTGCGCAAAATGCGTAGAGAACTCGTATAATGACTTGAAAGAGGTGTTCACCAACATACACTTCTGTACACCTACTTATATATAATAGTGGGACAACACTAACACTTGGTTAATGTTGCCCCACTATTTTCTACTGCACAAAGAATACACTACACTACCAACAATACAAGCAATACGGCTAACGCCATTAAAATGCTTTTCAAATTGTTCATTGTTCAAAAGTTTTCCAAGCTGCCACAACTTCGTCTATCGACACACCAAGTTGGCGCATTTGCAGAAAAAGGGTGGGCAACATGTGTTGATGAAAATCGGTTCGACGCGCTTTTAGTATTTGGGCTTGTGCATCAGATGAAACATAGTATCCCATGCCACGTTTGGCATAAAGCACACCGCGCTGTGCAAGCAGATCGTAAGACTTCACTGTGGTATTTACATTCACCTCGAGCAAAGCTGAATATTCGCGCACACCTGGCACACGACTATCGGGAGCGTAAGTACCTGCTAACACCTCGTCGCACAAACGTTCGGCTATTTGCACATATATGGGTTGCCCTTCTTTAAAATTCATACGCACTAATTATTGTGTTCAAGAAAATACCAATTTATTATTCTAATAAGACCCTAATAACTTAAGCTTTTTAAAAAAATTTGCGGCTAACCACTTGCATGCGCTTGAACAAACGATAGCTGAACCATAATAAAACAACTTCTAACACAAAAAACAGTTGCGTGATGACTAGTAACCAATAGTCGAACACTAATGTAAGGAATATTGTATTTTTTAAAGACATACATGTTACACTGGAAACCAACACCGACATGAAAATGCCTAAACCCAACAAACACGCAGCGGTTTTAAGAAAAGCGCGATTACGAAAAAGCACTGATCCCAGCACAAATAGAACGAACTGCAACAATAACAACGAAAAGGAAAACAACGCATACAAACCTTCTGATGTGCCTGTGTAGGAAAAACGCGACCAAGATTGCAAAAATTCTGTAAATGCTGCTTGAATACAACAAAATGCCTCAGGGACGGCTGAATTCACTCTTACCCACATGCCCGATAACGCTAACATGCGCAAAAGGTCGGCAAAAACGAATGCTACAAAATTTACTACCCCTGCACCCAAAGTGAAAAGAAGAAAACGCGAAAGGAATTTCTCGACATTGGTAGCAGGTAACATAAGATAGGCTATGCGTTTGGGCTTGGTTTTAAGATTGACAAACATCAGCGACAACGCTACAGAAAACACAATGTACGACACCACAAACGAAATACTAGCTGCATCTCTACAAATATTCCCTGCACGCTCGGGCAATGAATTGTACATGTTTTTGACAGAAAAATATATCATCCCAAACTGCGCAGCAAAGTGAGCTAAAAAAGCACCTATGGCAAAACTCACATGGTTGCGCCAATTACTCACTACATCGTATTTAAGTAATTGGACAAAACGTTCTTTATCGAAATTTTTCATTGTAGAAATAAATTATCTTAGTCTGTTAATATTTTGGGAAGATTACCACTCTCAGCGTAGCTAAAGAGAAGTTCCAAATCGAGCGCCGACTCCATATCGGGATTATCATTGGGTACTATTACCGAAATGCCCTTGAGCGAGGGCTGCACAAAGAGGGCATCGCTTGTGTCTGAACCTACAGGACGCTCTTCAAAACGCAATACTGCACAAATATCTGCCGTTGAACGATTAAGCAAAATGTGTGAACCATCTAACATCACAACATGGTCAATGAGCATATCTATGTCACGCACCTGATGCGTAGAAATCACAAATGTGCGATCGTCGGTCATATGGCGTGCTACTACCTTGCGGAACAAACTCTTTGAAGGAATATCAAGTCCATTCGTAGGTTCATCCATCAATAACACACGAGTGCAGGTGGCAAGAGCAAAGCTCATATAAGCTTTTTTCTTTTGTCCCATACTCAAATTACCTAAGTTTACGTTGAGAGGCAGTTCAAAATCAGCTAAACAAGTCTCCATTACCTCTTGACTAAAGTTGGGATAAAATGGTTTATTTACTTCAACATAACGCTGCATGGTTACTGCAGGAAGTTCAAATTCCTCGGGCACTATGAACATTTCGCGCAACACCTCAGGACGACGTTCTGTAACGTTCACACCATCAAATGTCACACAACCTTTCTGTGCACGCAGCAAACCGCTCATCAAATAGAGCAAAGTACTTTTACCTGTACCATTCTTACCCAACAAACCATAAATGCGTCCGGGTTGAAGACTTAATGAAAAGTCGGTATATACGTTGGCAGCCCTACGGCTATATCCATACGTTACATTATTTACTTCTATCATTTTTTCTTTCAATTTGATGTTAGAGCAACATATAAGTGTCTACTGTACTATTATACTATAACACTGCAAAAGTATGAATCTTTATTTTATCATGCAACTATTTGAAGAATAAAAAACGTTATTGTGTAATATTTAACTATTACACATAAAAAAAGACTATAAGTATACATCAAAAAAACGCAACCTCCATTGCTGGAAGTTGCGTTTGTTATAGAGTAAGAGCCTAAGGTGCTTGGACACACCTTATAGACAAGTTTCGCAATATTACTCGGCCTTAGCCTCTTCTGCAGGGGCTTCAGTTGCAGGAGCTTCAGCTTCTGCGGTTGCAGCGGCCTTCTTGCTACGACGAGTACGAGTTGCTTTCTTCTTAGTCTTGGCCATGTTCTCATCGAAGTCTACGAGTTCGATGAAGCACATCTCAGAAGCATCGCTGGCACGGAAACCAGTCTTGATGATACGAGTGTAGCCACCGGGACGGTCAAGCACCTTGCTGCGGATTTCACGGAACAGCTCGGTTACAGCAACTTTATCCTGAAGATAGCTGAACACTACACGACGTGAGTTCATTGTATCGTCCTTGCTCTTAGTGATCAGGGGCTCTACGTACTTCTTCAGCGCCTTAGCCTTGGCCAGAGTCGTAGTGATTCTTTTGTGCTTGATCAAAGAGCAAGCCATGTTTGAGAGCATGGCGCTTCTATGAGAAGCAGTACGGCTCAGATGGTTGAATTTTTTATTGTGTCTCATTTCAGACGTTTTTAATCTTTATCTAATTTATACTTAGAAATGTCAGTTCCAAACGACAGATTCAGACTCTCGAGCAAATCATCAAGCTCATTGAGCGATTTCTTACCAAAGTTACGGAACTTTAAGAGGTCAGTCTTGTTGTACTGAACAAGTTCGCCAAGAGTCTCAACATCGGCAGCCTTAAGACAGTTGAGGGCACGAACTGAGAGGTTCATGTCGGTCAACTTAGTCTTGAGCAACTGACGCATGTGAAGTACTTCTTCATCGAACTCTTCATTGTCTGCATTAGGTTTGTCTTCCATTGTGATCTTCTCGTCTGAGAAGAGCATGAAGTGGTAGATCAAAATCTTTGCAGCCTCTTTAAGAGCTTCCTTCGGGTGGATGGAACCGTCCGTAGTGATTTCAAGCACGAGCTTGTCGTAGTCTGTCTTCTGCTCTACACGATAGGGCTCAACAGCATACTTTACATTACGGATAGGAGTGTAAATTGAGTCGATAGCAATCTCGTTGATCTCCTGGCATGATTCACGATTCTCGTCAGCGGGAACGTAACCTCTACCCTTGTTGATCGAGATTGTTATCTGCATCGTGGCTTTAGAATCTAAGTGACAAATCACTAATTCAGGATTTAACACTTCAAATCCATTGAGAAACTTACTTATATCGCCAGCTTTAAACTCAGTTGAGTTAGAGATGGTGATAGTAGCCTTCTCGGTTTCGTATTCATCTACAATCTGCTTGAAACGAACTTGCTTCAAGTTGAGTATAATGTTGGTAACGTCTTCCTTAACTCCAGGCACTGTGGCAAACTCATGCTCAACACCCTCAATCTTGATGGTGTTGATAGCATAACCCTCAAGCGAAGAGAGAAGGATTCGACGTAATGCATTTCCGACAGTAGTGCCGAAACCAGGCTCCAAAGGACGGAATTCAAACTTACCGAACTTAGAGTCGTTTTCCAACATTATTACTTTGTCAGGTTTTTGAAATGCTAATATCGCCATGAATGTAAGGGAATTATTGATTAGTTTTTAGAGTACAACTCGACGATCAACTGCTCCTTGATGTTCTCAGGGATGTCAGCACGTTCGGGCTTGTGAAGAAGCTTGCCGCTCTTTGTAGTCTCATCCCATTCGATCCAAGGATACTTGCTGTGGTTGAAGCCTGCCAATGCATCGGCAATAACTTCGAGAGACTTAGACTTTTCGCGAACAGCTACGATCTGACCAGGCTTAACGCTGTAAGAAGCGATGTTTACCACGCGGCCATCAACCGTGATGTGCTTGTGATTGACGAGCTGACGAGCTGCTGCACGAGTAGGAGCAATACCAAGACGGTATACTACATTGTCGAGACGGCACTCGAGGCTCTGGAGGAGAATTTCACCGGTAATGCCAGATGCAGAAGCTGCCTTTTCAAAAAGGTTGCGGAACTGCTTTTCGAGCACACCGTAAGTGTATTTTGCCTTCTGCTTTTCAGCGAGCATGACACCGTATTCAGAAGTCTTGCGACGACGGTTGTTGCCATGCTGTCCAGGAGGATAATTGCGCTTTGCCAACACCTTGTCAGCACCGAAGATAGCCTCACCAAACTTACGGGCGATACGAGACTTAGGGCCAATATATCTTGCCATTGTTTATCTTATTTCTTTTACGTTAAACTACGTTTGTTATACTCTTCTGCGCTTAGGAGGACGGCAACCGTTGTGGGGAAGCGGAGTAACGTCGATAATCTCTGTAACAGCGATACCAGCACCGTGGATAGCACGGATAGCTGATTCACGACCATTACCGGGACCCTTAACGTATGCCTTCACCTTGCGAAGACCAAGGTCGTAAGCTACTTTGGCGCAATCCTGAGCGGCCATCTGGGCTGCGTAAGGAGTGTTCTTCTTAGAACCACGGAAACCCATTTTACCGGCAGAAGACCAAGAAATAATCTGACCCTCGCTGTTTGCAAGAGACACAATGATATTGTTGAAAGAGCTGTGTACGTGGAGTTGACCCATAGCGTCAACCTTCACGTTTCTCTTCTTTGCTGCAACTGTTTTCTTTGCCATATCTATTTATTATTTAGTAGCTTTCTTCTTGTTTGCAACGGTCTTTTTGCGACCCTTGCGAGTACGAGCATTGTTCTTTGTGCTTTGACCACGAACGGGAAGACCGTTACGATGGCGAACACCACGGTAGCAACCGATGTCCATAAGACGCTTGATGTTCAGCTGGATTTCAGAGCGAAGGTCACCTTCTACCTTGTAACCAGCACCAATGATCTCACGGATCTTGGCAGCTTGGTCGTCAGTCCAATCCTTCACTTTGATATCTCTGTCAATGCCGGCTTCGTCCAAGATTTTAGCCGAGCTACTACGACCTATACCGTAGATGTAGGTCAGGGCGATCTCACCACGCTTGTTCTGAGGGAGGTCTACACCAACAATTCTTATTGCCATATTTTATTTTGTTTATTGCGGAACTTGGTTAACCCTGACGCATTTTGAACTTAGGGTTCTTTTTGTTAATCACAAACAGACGGCCTTTGCGACGTACAATCTTGCAATCTGCAGACCGTTTCTTTAATGATGCTCTTGTTTTCATTATGTTTTGTTTATTTGTATCTGAACACAATTCTTCCTTTCGAAAGATCGTACGGACTCATTTCTACTTTCACCTTATCACCAGGAAGGATTTTGATGTAGTGCATACGCATCTTACCTGAAATGTGAGCGGTGATTTCGTGTCCGTTCTCTAATTCTACACGGAACATAGCATTGCTCAATGCTTCAACGATTGTCCCGTCTTGTTCGATAGCAGCTTCCTTTGCCATATTAATGTTTTTGTCTTTCTACTTCTTCAATTTCTGCAAACGACGACATGATGTCGGCCTTGCCATGATGAATGGCTATTGTATGCTCAAAATGAGCTGCCGGTTTGCCGTCGCGTGTGATGACACCCCAGCGGTCTTCGAGCATTGCTAACTCATGGTTTCCCATTGTAATCATGGGCTCAATGGCAATGCACAAACCATTTTTTAATTGTTTGCCAGTGCCTTGCTTGCCATAGTTGGGTACTTGAGGATCTTCGTGCATTTCATGACCAATGCCATGACCTACGAACTCACGTACCACACCATAACCATGCTCTTCGCAATGGTGCTGTACTGCATAGCCAATGTCTCCCAAACGGTGTCCAGCGATAGCTTGCTCTATACCTTTGTAAAGTGATTCCTTCGTTACACGAAGCAATTCTTTTACTTCGGGCTTAACCTCGCCAACACAAAATGTGTAACAAGAGTCTCCGCAAAAACCATCTATAAACGTACCGCAATCAACCGAAACAATATCACCATCACGCAGCGGTTCGTCATTTGGTATACCATGCACAACAACATTATTGACTGATGTGCAAATGGAAGCAGGGAAAGGACCGCCATACGGATTAGGAAATCCCTTAAACGTTGGCTCAGCGCCATGATCCCTTATAAATTGTTCAGCCAAGGTGTCCAACTGACGGGTTGTGACACCCGGCTCAACAACTTTTGCTATTTCAGTGAGCGTTGCGCTAACCAACAAGTTGGCTTTGCGCAACAACTCTATCTCATCGTCGGTCTTCAGATAAATCATTCAGACTAAGTATTAATAGGCAGCTACCTTCGTTGAACGTGTGCGGACATGTCCTGAATTGAGCAGTCCATCATAGTGACGCACCAAGAGGTGACTTTCAATTTGCTGTAACGTGTCCAAAACTACACCCACAAGGATGAGCAATGAGGTTCCACCAAAGAATTGGGCAAACTCTTGCTTTACGCCGAAGATACCTGCAAAGGCGGGCATGATAGCGATTAAAGCGATAAAGAGAGAACCAGGGAATGTGATGCGTGACATCACCTCATCCAAGTAATCTGCAGTGGGTTTGCCAGGCTTTACGCCGGGAATGAAACCATTGTTACGCTTCATATCTTCAGCCATCTGAACTGGGTTCAAAGTGATAGCTGTGTAGAAGTACGTAAACGCTACAATCAAAATGACGAACACTACGTTGTAAAGAACGCTCGTGTGGTCCAAGAACTGATTCAGTGCCCAACTACCTCCATTCTTGGAAACAGTTTGTGCAAGAGTCAGGGGAATGAACATGATAGCTTGTGCGAAGATGATAGGCATTACGTTGGCAGCAAAAAGCTTCAACGGAATGTACTGGCGAGCACCGCCAACAGCACGATTCCCTTCAATGCGCTGAGCATACTGTACAGGAACCTTGCGAGTTGCCTTTACAAGCATAATAGCCAACGCCATTACGAAGAGCAATGCGATAATCTCAAAGAGGAACTTAATTAAGCCACCTCCCTCAGCACCGCTGAATGCTGTAACAAATTCAGCAACAAAGGCACTCGGCATACGAGCAATGATACCAATCATAATGATAAGTGACACACCATTGCCGACGCCCTTGTCGGTGATTCTTTCGCCAAGCCACAGGATAAACATACTACCTGCCGCAAGGATAATCGTAGACGAGAACATGAACCAAAATCCATCTCCTACCAAAAAAGCACCTGAACCAGCGGTCTGTGCCTTCAAGTTAATCAGATACGTCGGAGCCTGGAAAAGCAGAATTGCTATTGTCAACCAACGCGTATACTGATTGATTTTTCTACGACCACTCTCACCTTCACGCTGCATCTTTTGGAAATAAGGCACCGCGATGGCAAGAAGCTGGATGACAATCGATGCAGAAATGTAAGGCATGATACCTAACGCAAACACCGAAGCGTTTGAGAAAGCACCACCCGAGAACATATTCAACAAGGACATCAAACCTTCGCTCGTTTGATTCTGGAGAGCTTCCAAACGTGCAGGGTCGATACCCGGAAGCACGATGAACGAGCCGAAGCGGTATATAGCAACAAAGAGAATAGTAATGAGGAGGCGTGTGCGCAAATCCTCAATTCTCCAAATGTTCTTGATGGTCTCGATTATTTTTTTCATCGAAGTAGGTTTGATTAGATTTTTGTAGCTGTGCCACCAACTGCTGCAATAGCAGCTTCGGCAGACTTGGAGAATGCGTGAGCCTCTACGGTCAATTTAGCCTTGAGTTCACCATTACCAAGGATCTTCACCAACTGGCTTGAAGAAATGAAACCTGCAGCCTGAAGCTCTGCAACGCCAATCTTCTCAAGGTTCTTAGCCTCGGCAAGAGCCTGAAGAGTTGACAAGTTGATAGCCTTATATTCTACACGGTTGATATTCTTAAAACCGAACTTGGGAAGACGACGCTGCAAAGGCATCTGACCACCTTCGAAACCAATCTTCTTGCTATAACCAGAACGCTGCTTGGCACCCTTGTGACCGCGAGTAGAAGTACCGCCCATGCCCGAACCGGGACCACGGCCAATACGCTTGCACGAATGAGTAGCACCATTAGCAGGTTTTAATGTATGTAATTTCATAAAGCTTCTTTATTTGAAAATTATTCTACGACCGTTACTAAGTGGTGTACCTTGCGAATCATACCGCGGAGAACAGGAGTATCTTCCTTTTCAACGATGTGGTTCATCTTAGTAAGACCCAGTGCATCGAGTGTGCGTTTCTGGTCCTTGGGAGCACCGATACGGCTCTTCGTCTGTTGTATCTTAATCGTTGCCATAATTCTTTATCCTCTGAATACTTTTTCCATAGAAACACCACGGTGCTGAGCAACCGTACGTGCATCACGCATTTCACTCAAAGCCAAGATAGTAGCCTTAACGAGGTTGTGAGGATTAGAAGAACCCTTTGACTTAGCAAGAACGTTCTTTACACCAACACTCTCGAGCACGGCACGCATAGCGCCACCGGCTACAACTCCTGTACCTTCAGCGGCGGGGAGGATAAGAACCTCAGCACCACCAAAGCGAGCAGCTTGCTCGTGGGGTACAGTACCCTTGAGAACGGGAACCTTAACCAAATTCTTCTTAGCTGCCTCAACGCCCTTAGCAATAGCTGCTGTAACTTCACCAGCCTTACCAAGACCATAACCAATAACGCCCTTACCGTCACCTACTACTACGATAGCAGCAAAAGTGAATGTACGACCACCCTTGGTAACCTTGACAACACGATTGATAGCAACCAGTCTATCCTTTAACTCTTCTGTATTTACGTTTACTCTGTTTGCCATAATCTTATTTAGAATTTAAGTCCGCCTTTGCGGGCACCTTCTGCAACTTCTTTAACACGACCATGGTAGAGGTAGCCATTACGATCGAAAACGACCTCAGTGATACCTGCAGCAATAGCCTTTGCTGCAACAGCTTCGCCTACCTTTGCAGCCTGTTCCTTCTTAGGCATAGTTTCCATACCTAATGAAGAAGCTGAAACGAGCGTAGAAGCTGTCTCGTCGTTGATAACTTGTACGTAGATCTGCTTGTTGCTGCGGAATACAGTCAAACGGGGACGAGCAGCAGTTCCAGAGATCTTATTACGAACCCGATATTTGATTTTTACGCGTCTTTGTTCTTTTTTCGTAGTCATAATCTTACAGATTTAAATTACTTAGCACCAGCGGACTTACCAGACTTACGACGAATCTGCTCGCCCACATAGAGAATACCCTTACCCTTGTAAGGTTCAGGTTTGCGGAAAGAACGGATTTTCGCGCATACGAGACCGAGCAATTGCTTGTCGCATGACTCGAGCTTGATATACGGGTTTTTGTTTCGTTCAGACTTCGTCTCAACCTTAACTTCGGCAGGAACCTGAAGGAAGATGGCGTGAGTGTAGCCCAAGTTGAACTCAATGAGGTTGCCTTGGTTAGACACACGGTAACCTACACCAACGAGTTCCATTTCCTTTGAGTAACCTTCAGAAACACCAACAACCATGTTGTTTACAAGTGAACGATACAAGCCGTGGAAAGCTTGCTTCTGCTTCTGTTCAACAGTGTCGTTAGCTTCATCGATAGCGAAAGTGATTTCGTTGTTCTCGATTGTGACGATGATGGAAGGATCAACAGCCTGGCTGAGCTCACCCTTCGGTCCTTTTACAGACACTACATTATCCTTCAGGGTAACTGTTACACCTGCAGGGATGTTAATCGGCAATTTACCTATTCTAGACATTTTGTTCCTCCTAAATTAATATACGTAGCAAAGAACTTCACCACCAATCTTAAGATCAGCAGCTGCCTTGTTTGTCATTACACCCTTAGAAGTAGAGATGATAGCAACACCAAGACCATTGATAACACGGGGCATTTCACGGTAACCAGTATACTTACGCATACCGGGCTTAGAAACACGGATCAACTTTTTGATAGCGTTCACCTTAGTCTGAGGATTGTACTTAAGAGCAATCTTGATAGTGCCCTGAGCACCATCTTCCTCGAACTTGTAGTTGAGGATGTAGCCCTGATCGAAGAGGATCTTAGTGATATCCTTCTTCAAGTTTGACGCAGGCACTTCAACCACACGGTGCTTTGCCTGGATAGCATTACGCAAACGCGTAAGATAATCTGCTATAGGATCTGTCATTTTTGTGAATTGTTTAATTAATCGGGACAACCCCGACAATATTAAATAATAAATTGGAATTTGTTCTTTACCAGCTGGCCTTCTTTACGCCGGGAATCAAACCGTTAGAAGCCATTTCGCGGAACTGAATACGCGAGAGACCGAAGAGGCGAATGTAACCCTTGGGACGACCCGTGATCTTGCAGCGATTGTGCAGACGGATAGGATTGGCATTGCGAGGGATCTTCTGGAGCTTACGAGCAGCCTCGTAAGCTTCCACGGGATCATTCGACTTATTGACAATTTCCTTGAGCGCTGCACGCTTGGCGGCGTACTTAGCGACGAGCTTAGCACGCTTCACTTCGCGTGCCTTCATTGACTCTTTTGCCATAGTTTCGAATTAGTTTTTAGCGTTTTTGAAAGGAAGACCGAATTCCTTGAGGAGAGCGTAACCCTCTTCGTCGGTAGGAGCAGTAGTCACGAAAGTGATGTTCATACCGAGGATACGATCGATAGTATCGATATTGATTTCAGGGAAGATAATCTGTTCCTGAATACCGAGTGTGTAGTTACCACGACCATCGAACTTGCTTTCGATACCCTTGAAGTCACGGATACGGGGCAAAGCCACGCGAACGAGTTTCTCGAGGAACTCATACATGTGCTCGCGACGAAGAGTAACCATAACACCGATAGGCATCTTTTTACGGAGCTTGAAGTTAGCAACGTCCTTCTTAGAAACAGTTGCAACAGCCTTCTGACCGGTGATAGCAGTAAGTTCGTTGATAGCTACATCGATGATTTTCTTATCAGCAGTAGCAATACCAAGACCCTGATTGATTACGATCTTCTTCAGTGCGGGGATTTGCATTGATGAAGAATAGTTGAATTGCTTCATCAGAGCCGGGGCAATACGCTCTGCATATTCTTTCTTAAGTTGTGCTGTATTACTCATTACTTAATCTCCTCTCCTGATTTTTTAGCGAAACGTACCAACTTGCCTTCATCGTTCTTACGACGACCGATACGAGTAGGCTTACCAGTCTTGGGGTCAACTACGTTCAGGTTAGAAATGTGAATAGGAGCCTCCATCTTTACGATGCCACCCTGAGGGTTCTTAGCGCTAGGCTTCTGGCTCTTAGAGACCATGTTGACGCCCTCAACGATGGCACGCTGCTTTTCAACGAGGACCTTAGTGACCTTACCGGTCTTGCCCTTGTCTTCACCGGCGTTTACATAGACGGTGTCGCCTTTTTTGATATGTAACTTACTCATTACTTTCTTTGAAATCTTGATTAAAGTACTTCAGGTGCCAAAGACACGACCTTCATGTTGACAGCGCGGAGTTCACGAGCCACGGGGCCGAAGATACGGCTACCTCTCAGTTCACCGGCATTGTTGAGCAATACGCAAGCATTGTCATCAAAACGGATGTAAGAACCGTCAGCACGACGGATTTCTTTTTTGGTACGAACGATCAAAGCCTTTGATACAGTACCTTTCTTAATATCGCTTGACGGGATTACGTTCTTTACAGAAACGACAATCACATCACCGACTGAAGCGTAACGACGCTTAGTACCACCGAGAACGCGGATGCAGAGAGCCTCGCGTGCGCCGCTGTTGTCGGCAACTGTCAATCTTGATTCTGCTTGTATCATAATTATTTAGCTCTTTCAACAATTTCTACAACTCTCCAACGCTTAGTCTTGCTCAAGGGGCGAGTTTCCATGATGAGCACGGTATCGCCGACATTGCAGTCGTTTTTCTCGTCGTGAGCGTGATACTTTTTCGTCTTTGAGATAAATTTACCGTAAATGGGGTGCTTCTCTTTGAACTTAGCAGCTACAACAATGGTTTTGTCCATCTTGTTGCTGATAACGACACCCTGTCTTGTTTTTCTTAAGTTTCTAGCTTCCATCTGGACCATTATTACTTGTTAAGTTCGATTTCTCTCAACACTGTCTTCATCTGAGCGATGGTGCGACGCGCAGCCTTGATCTGTGAAGGATTTTCCAGAGGAGAGATGCTGTGGTTGAGCACCAGCTGATTGTATTTAGCGACCTCGTCAGCAATACGCTGTGAAAGCTCGGCTGCGGGGATTTGACGAATTTCTGAAATCTTCATGATTAGGCGTTTTTGTCGTAGTCGTGTCTAACAACGAATTTAGTAGTAACGGGGAGTTTCTGCGCAGCCAAACGGAGAGCTTCCTTGGCTACTTCGAAAGGTACACCTTCGATTTCGAAGATGATACGGCCCGGAGTGATGGGGAATACGTAACCCACGGGATCACCTTTACCCTTACCCATACGTACATCGGCAGGCTTCTTGGTGATAGGTTTATCGGGGAAGATACGAATCCAGCTCTGACCTTCACGCTGCATGTAACGTGTCATGGCCACACGGGCTGCTTCGATTTGACGACCGGTGAGCCAGTGCGTATCGAGGCTCTTGATGCCGAAGCTACCAAAAGCAAGCTGGTTGCCACGCTGTGCGTTACCTTTGCAACGGCCTTTTTGCGGTCTTCTGTATTTTGTTCTTTTCGGTTGTAACATAATACTCTAACTGAAAAATCTGATTAGCGGTTGTTGTTTCTCTTGTTACGGAACTTGCGGCCACCGTTAAAGTTACCATTGCCACGAGTTTCCTTTTCCTGAGTGAAGTTAGGAGCGAGGTCACGCTTTCCATAAACTTCGCCACGGCAAATCCAAACCTTGATGCCGAGCAAACCTACCTTTGTGAGAGCTTCACACTGGCAGTAGTCGATATCAGCACGGAGAGTGTGGAGAGGAGTACGTCCTTCCTTGAACATTTCCTTGCGGGCCATTTCAGCACCGTTAAGACGTCCGCAGATTTGCACCTTGATACCTTCTGCACCCATGCGCATAGCGTTAGCAATAGCCATTTTGATAGCGCGGCGGTAAGCGATTTTGCCTTCAACCTGGCGAGCGATGCTCTTACCAACGATATTAGCATCGAGGTCGGGCTTCTTCACTTCGAAGATATTGATTTGAACGTCCTTATCGGTGATCTTCTTCAGTTCTTCTTTGAGTTTATCAACTTCTGCACCACCCTTACCGATGATGATACCGGGGCGTGAAGTGCAAACTGTGATAGTGATGATCTTCGGAGTACGTTCGATTACGATACGAGATACGCTAGCGTTAGCCAAACGAGCGTCGAGATACTTACGGATTTTGCTGTCTTCGAGGATATTGTCACCGAAGTTGTTGCCACCGAACCAGTTAGAATCCCAACCGCGAATAATACCAAGTCGGTTACTTATCGGATTTACTTTCTGTCCCATATCGATTAATCATTATTTTTAGTACCCACGAACAAAGTTACGTGGTTTGAACGTTTACGAATTCTATAACCTCTACCCTGCGGAGCCGGACGCATACGCTTGAGCGTAACACCTTCGTCAACAAAAATCTTGGTTATAAACAATTCGCCATCTTCAGCCTTGCGATCGTTCTTCTGTTCCCAGTTAGCGATTGCCGAACGCAACAGCTTTTCGAGTACTTCAGAAGCAGCCTTCTTAGAGAACTTGAGGGTGCCGAGGGCGCGATTCACCTCCATGCCGCGCACCATGTCTACAACGTAGCGCATTTTGCGGGGTGAAGAGGGAACATTTTGCAATTTTGCAAAATATTGGGTCTTCAGGGCTTCTTTTCTTTTTTCAGCCGCTAATCTTTTTCTTGCTCCCATTATTTAAATTATTCTTTTTTGTTTCTGGATTGAAAAGTCCTGCTTACTTTTTCTTGTTACCAGCATGACCGCCGAACTTGCGGGTGGGTGCGAACTCACCGAGCTTGTGGCCAACCATGTTTTCAGTAACATAAACAGGGATGAATTTGTTTCCGTTGTGAACTGCAATGGTATGACCAACGAAGTCGGGCGATATCATTGAAGCTCTGGCCCATGTCTTCACCACGTTTTTCTTACCGCTTTCGTTCATGGCAAGAACTTTCTTTTCGAGAGAGACTGCGATGTACGGGCCTTTTTTAAGAGAACGACTCATAAATTCTTCTTTGTTTTAGTGCTTGTTACTTTTTACGTCTTTCGATAATGTACTTGTTCGACTGCTTCTTAGGAGCTCTTGTCTTCAAGCCCTTAGCATACAAACCAGTACGTGAGCGTGGGTGACCACCACTCTGACGGCCTTCACCACCACCCATCGGGTGATCAACAGGGTTCATTACAACACCACGGTTGTGAGGACGACGTCCCAACCAGCGTGAGCGACCTGCCTTACCTGATGATTCGAGAGCATGATCTGAGTTACCTACGCTACCGATAGTAGCTTTGCAAGCACTGAGGATTTGGCGAGTTTCACCTGAAGGCAACTTGATAACACAATACTTACCTTCACGTGAGGTGAGCTGTGCGAAGTTACCAGCAGAACGAACGAGCAAAGCGCCTTGACCAGGACGGAGCTCGATGTTGTGGATAACGGTACCAACGGGGATGTTCTGCAAGGGAAGAGCGTTACCTACTTCAGGAGCAGCTTCAGCACCAGACATAATCTGATCGCCAACCTTCAATCCATTAGGAGCAATGATATAACGTTTTTCACCATCAGCATAGAAGAGCAATGCGATACGAGCTGAACGGTTAGGATCATACTCGATAGTCTTCACAACTGCGGGTACACCGTCTTTCTCACGCTTAAAGTCGATGAAGCGGAATTTTCTCTTGTGGCCACCACCGAGATAACGCATAGTCATCTTACCAGTGTTGTTGCGACCGCCTGAGACGCGCTTACCGTAAACGAGAGATTTTTCTGGTACGGATGCAGTAATTTCTTCGAACGTACCAATAATTTTGTGTCTCTGCCCCGGTGTAGTGGGCTTAAATTTACGTACTGCCATTATTTATTTAGATATTGCTGTAGAAATCGATTGATTCACCCTCTTTGAGGGTTACGATTGCCTTTTTGAACGCATTGCTACGGCCGCGAACGAGTCCTGCCTTAGTGTAGCGTGACTTAGTTTTGCCAGCGTACTTGATAGTGTTAACGCTTACTACGTTTACATTGTACAATGCTTCAATTTCTGCCTTAATCTGAAGTTTATTAGCTTCAGGACGCACTACGAAGCAAAACTGATTCAGCTTCTCAGTGAGGGCGTTTGCCTTCTCAGATACGAGAGGTTTGATAATGTATGCCATTTTCTGTTGCTATTTTTACTTGGTTAAGACAGACTCGATCTTTGCAAGAGCACTTTCAGTTACAACCATTGCAGCTGCGTTAAGCACGCCGTAAGTGTTGATGTCTGAGGCGATAGCCACCTTAGCACCCTGAAGATTGCGGGCTGACAAATACACGTTTTTATTTGCTTCGGGAAGAACTACGAGCACCTTCTTATCAGAAACCTTAAGATTGTTAACAATTTCGATGAAAGCCTTAGTCTTCGGAGCTTCAAGGTTGAAGTCTTCTACTACAACGAGTGCGTTTTCTTGAGCCTTGTAGCTAAGAGCACTGCGACGAGCAAGAGCCTTCATCTTCTTGTTAAGCTTGAAGTCATAGTTACGGGGCTTGGGACCGAATACGCGAGCACCACCTACCAATACAGGCGAGTTGATGTCACCACGACGAGCACCGCCACCGCCTTTCTGACGGCCGAGCTTGCGGGTTGAACCGCTCATCTCACTTCTTTCCTTCGACTTAGCTGTACCCTGACGCTGAGCAGCGAGATACTGCTTCACATCGAGGTAGATAGCGTGGTCGTTCGGCTCAATGCCAAATACACTGTCATTCAGTGTTACCTTGCGGCCGGTATCTTCACCTTTGATATTGAATACACTAACTTCCATTGCTTACTTCTCGATAATTACGATTGAACCTTTGCAACCGGGAACAGAACCCTTAATGAGGAGCAGGTTGTGTTCGGGGATTACCTTTAACACTTTCAAGTTTTGCGTAGTTACGCGGTCGCCACCCATTTGGCCACCCATGCGCATACCCTTGAACACTTTGGCGGGGTAAGAACAAGCGCCGATAGAACCCGGCTTACGCAAACGGTCGTCCTGACCGTGAGTGCTCTGACCTACACCACCGAAACCATGACGCTTCACAACGCCTTGGAAGCCCTTACCCTTAGAAGTACCAACTACGTCTACATACTTAGCGTCGTTGAAAAGTTCCACGGTAAGCGTGTCACCCAGGTTCAACTCTTGATCGAAGCCCTTGAACTCGGCCAAATGACGTTTGGGGGTAACACCAGCCTTCTTAAAGTGGCCCATGAGAGGAGCAGAAGTATTCTTCTCCTTAGCATCTTGGAAACCAACCTGTACGGCTGCATAGCCATCTTTCTCGACGGTCTTAATCTGCGTTACCACGCAAGGACCAACTTCGATAACAGTGCATGGTACATTCTGACCCTCGGCACTGAATACGGATGTCATTCCGATTTTTTTTCCTAATAATCCTGGCATTTCAGTCTTATGAAAATAATATGAAAATTGTTTTATGTTCCGTCGCCCAAATTTACTACAGTAGACTCGGGTCGGAGGGTTATTACTAACCTGGGAGCACTTACCCCCTCAAAACAAAGCAGGTTTCGAATGTTTCCTACTTTCGAGATGCAAAATTACTGCTTTTATTTTATATAACAACCCCCCTCACTACTCTATTTCGCCATTAGTCGTGTTTTTTATGATTATTTATTTATTTGTATGCTATTTTGTAATTTACGTATTTCATTTTCTGTATACTCAAAAATCAAAATCATTTTTTAGGTCTATTATCACAAAGAAATTAATGGAGGCATCGTCTCCACGAGCCTCCATTAACCAACACAAAAACTAAACTAGACTTAACTAAACTATTTAATAGCGTTATCATCACGACAACTTCATGATGCAAATATATAACATCTAAACTGAAAAATCAAGATTTTGACAAGAAAAGTTTGCAAAAATCCGATTTTTAACACTTATGTATGTTATTAAGCATAAAATTATCGAGAATAACCATCGCAGCCATGGCCTCAACGATGGGTACGGCACGAGGCAACACACATGGATCATGTCGACCACGAGCTTTCAATACCACCGCCTTTCCGTCTTTATTTACAGTGTTTTGTTCGCGCAATAAAGTAGCTACAGGTTTAAAAGCTACACGGAAATAAATATCTTGTCCATTGCTCAATCCACCTTGAATACCTCCACTATGATTGGTAAGTGTGCGAATACCATTCTCTGCTCCAGACACGAAGACATCGTTTTGCTCACTACCACGTGCTGTAACACCGGCAAACCCCTCACCATATTCAAAGCCCTTCACCGCATTAATGCCTAACATGGCAGCACCTAATTGCGCATGTAGTTTATCGAATACAGGTTCACCTAGACCTACGGGGCAACCTTCAATTACCCCCGTTATAATGCCCCCTATCGTATCGCCGTCTGCTTTCACTTCCTCAATAAGCCTTGCCATTTCTTCTGCCTTCTTAGGGTCTGGACAACGTACGGGGTTCTTTTCTATTTCATCGAAATTGTAATCTTTATACCCGCCCTCAAGCGCAATATTACCCACTTGCGAGGTATAAGCAGTAATACGTATGCATTTTTGTCGGAGTACCATTTTAGCAAAAGCACCTCCTACCACACGTGCAATCGTTTCACGTGCCGAAGTGCGTCCCCCACCCCTATGGTCGCGAATACCATATTTTGTTTGGTACGTAAAGTCTGCATGAGATGGGCGATACACATCCCGCATATTGTCGTAGTCGTTTGAATGCTGATTTTCATTACGCACTAAAAAACCAATAGGACAACCCGTTGTTTTGCCCTCAAACACTCCAGAGAGGATTTCTACCTTATCGCCCTCCTTGCGTGCTGTGGTCAATGCACTCTGTCCTGGTTTACGGCGGTCGAGTTCTGCTTGTAAAAACTCCATATCTACTTCAATACCAGCAGGCATCCCATCTATTACACCACCGATGCCAGCACCATGACTCTCACCAAAAGTTGTGAGTTTGTATATCTGTCCAAAAGTATTCATAGAATATGTATTAGTTTAGTCAAGTTATTCATGTAACATACGTTGAATAAAAGAAAGTTGGCAAAATGCCCACACCTATATATAAAGGAGTAAAACCGCATTTGCCAACTCTGTAGTAATTGTTCTTATCAATGATTATGGCAGCAACCTTCGCCATGACCATGACCACCGCCATGTCCACCGCAGCAGCCTTCGCCATGACCATGCCCCTCGCCATGACCACCACAGCAACCTTCGCCATCGCCATGACCATGGCAACCACCTTCACAGTCGCCACCACAGTTACAACCACCACCCATTGCATTCACGAAGTTCTGAATTTCTTCGTTCGAGGCCTCGCGCATAGTAACAACTTCACCCTTAAAGTGAAGATCTTTACCTGCGAGTGGATGGTTAAGGTCTACAATCACTGTTGCATCCTTTACTTCGAGTACCAAGGCATGAAAACGCTGACCATCAGCATTCATCAAAGGCACAACAGCACCTGGATAAATCATTTCTGTGTCGAACTTACCATTTACAGTGAAAATTTCTTTTTGGAGTTCAAGCACGCGTTCTTCCTCGTAATCGCCATAAGCATTAGGAAGAACGAAGTCGAATTTGTCGCCTTCAGCCAATTTCAAAATTTCTTCTTCGAAAGTATCGAGTGCCACACCCATTCCCGAGATAAATTGGAAAGGATGTTCTACCGGAGCTTTTTCTACGAGTTCGTGAATGCCCTTTTCATTGTCGGTAAAGAGTTCGTATGCCACAGTGACATACTTGTGGAGATTTTGTCCCATTGCGATATTTTTCAGTTTTTATTTGATTATCTATTTTTATTTGCGCTACACAATTTCTTACTATTAAGCCAACTCAAGGTCGAGTTCTTTGCGTAGCATGTCAAGGTCTGGCCAACGTTGCAACATTTCTCTAAACTTTTCTACACGGCTAAATGCACGTTTGGGTGCATCGTCAGCCACAATTTCGAACTTCAGAGTAATATAATCGTTTCGCAGTTGTGTGCGTAGGTAGTTCATCAGCGAAATCTGCTCTTGTCGCATAGTCTGCTCCACCAATTCGTTCTCTACCACCGCCGTAACCTCCCAATTTTCAGTGTTCAGTTTCAACGCCATACCCTTCATGCGTCCCATCGTAGCACGCTTATCATTGGGCAGCTGCTGTGCATAACGGAACCAATAGTAAGTCAGTCGGTCTTCGTTAAACATATTACAGAGCTTTCGTATGGGTTGTGAAGCAGCAGTCGTAGTTGTAGCGACCTGTGTATTCACTGATTGCTGAGGAGCATTTTTAGTCAGGATATTAGCCTGCATTTGTCGCAACGACATAGTGTGTGCTGGACGCTGACGATATTGTGTCGAGCGCGAAGCCGCAGCATTTAGTGCAGAGAGCGTGCCCTGACTCATTCCACCTACCGCAGCACCAACAGATTGTGCAGTCGGGTTGGTAGCAGGAGTTTTTGCTGAAGGCATTTGAGCAGTTTGTGCTATAGGCGTTGTCTGTGTCACAGAAGTTGATGCTGCAACTGCCGTTCTTTGTGCAGCGGGTGCCGGTGCGGCGGCTGCCAAATGTTGAAATATGGGTTTAAGTCGTCGCGTAGGGCGACGCCCACAACTTGCATCATCATCGCCCGTGGCTGCTTGTGCCACCTCTATCAAGGTGAGTTCCACCAGCAAACGTTTATTTCGGGCACCGTTGTAGTGCATATCGCAATCATTGCAAAGTTTCAATGCACGATACAACAGTTTGGGTTCGCACCGTTTAGCCTGTTCATGATAGCGTTGTCGCACTTGGTCACTCACATCGAGCAGTGGCAAAGTTTGTTCGTCGCGACTCATTAATAGATTGCGAAAGTGCGATGCCAATCCGCCAATAAAGTAATTGGCTTCAAATCCCTTCGACAGAATATGATTCAATTTTGCCATAGCCTTAGGCACATCGCCACTCAGCAATGTGTCGGTCATGCCAAAATATTCGTCATAATCAAGCACATTAAGGTCTTCAATTACCTTTTGATAGGTAATATTTCCCTCACAATAGCTCGTCACCTGGTCGAAAATAGAGAGCGCATCGCGCATACCGCCATCGGCTTTTTCGGCAATTACATGCAGAGCCTCAGGTTCGTAGGTTATGCCTTCTTTTCCTGCCACATACTCTAAGTGCCTAACAGTGTCTGCCACCGTTATACGTGAGAAGTCGTAGATTTGACAACGGCTCAAGATGGTAGGCAGAATCACATTCTTCTCGGTTGTTGCTAATACGAAGATGGCATGTGCGGGCGGTTCTTCCAAGGTTTTCAAAAAAGCATTGAAAGCCGCTTTCGACAACATGTGCACCTCATCGATGATAAACACCTTGTATTTACCAATCTGTGGTGGAATCTGCACTTGTTCTATCAATCCGCGAATATCCTCAACACCATTGTTTGATGCAGCATCAAGTTCGTGGATGTTATAAGAGCGTTGTTCGTTAAAGGCACGGCAACTTTCGCACTCGTTACATGCTTCACCATCGGCTGTTGGCGAAAGACAGTTTATGGTTTTTGCAAAAATACGCGCACACGTTGTTTTGCCCACACCGCGTGGCCCGCAAAACAAGTAGGCATGTGCCAACTTGCCTTGTGCTATGGCATTCTTCAGCGTTGTGGTCAGCGCATGCTGTCCCACCACGCTATCAAAGTTCATGGGACGGTATTTTCGTGCTGATACAATATAGTTGCTCATTCTTTTTAAAACAATGTTATGGGCAAAGGTAATGTTTTTTTTTGGCTCATGGGGTATGTAGAGGCAAAAAAGCGTATAGCAACTCTTAAAACTGCAAAGCCGATGCCCTACTACACAAAAAGTCAGGTATGCAAAAAGGTAAAAACCTCAATACATACCTAACTTATTTTGAAATAGCCTATGTGATTTACTTAATCACTTTCTTTCCGTTGATAATAAGCACACCCTTTGTTGCGTTCTTTACACGACGACCACTCAAATCGTAAATCACCGTGGGTTGGTTCTTAGTGGTGGGCTGCACTGTAGCAATGCTTGTAGGTGGCACATATCCCACCTTCTGCACTGTAACCTTAAAGTCGCGAGCTATAACGCCCTTATTCTTTGCTAATTCGCCAGCTACCGTCAGTTTTACACTGTTATCTTTCAAACCATTGAACTGCAACAACTTAGATTCTTTTGCAGGAAGTGTTTGGGCTTCTTTACCTACAGTTATCTGTAAATCTCCCTCAGCAGGAGCATAAGCTTCGCCCTTCATTGAAACTGCAGTAATTTCGTAACCAGATGTTACACTAAGCGTATAGTCTACCGACTTAGCAGCGCCTGTTAGCAAAGTAAGCGATACATTATCTGTTTTATCAATCCAAATGTTATTAGGACCGATAGCTAACTTCAACTGCGGTGCCGTGCGAGTGCTTGTCCATACAGAACCATATCGAATTCCATTATTAGTTCCACCATTCATGGTGCCCGATGACATAGATATTTCAAAATCACCCACCAAGAACTGCTCTGGTTCTTCTTCAACTGCGGGTGCATCTACAATGGTAAACTGACAACCTGCATCTGCACGATCCTGACCATTTTTCCCTGCACTCCAGTTATAAATTTTATAACCTTGTCCACTTTGAGTTTGATTAAGCTCTACATCATCGCTCGAGATAATAAATGTACCAATAGCGTTTGAGTAGCTCAATGTCCAACCCTTAGCAGGCTTAGTTGCAGTTGTTTTAATAGCATTATTATAGGCAGAAGCTGGGTTGATATATGTTCCATCAGCACGATTCACGATATCCCATGTATTGTCGGTGCGTGCTACAAACTTCCACATAGATTTAGCATAAGCCGTTTTGGTATCACCCATAAGTATTTCACCATCACCATATGAAGTAGCAAATCTGTTCTCACGATTAGGTGTATAAAGCTGATACCAATGTTCTTCCTTGTCGGTTGAGAGTGTAGGCTTAATGATGTTGGGCAAAACTTTGTTTACCAATTCAGCATACGACCCACCCTTTTGCTTGAGTTCTTCGTTTGTAGCAGACTCTTTTGCTAAGAGTTCATAACCCTGTTTAATGCCCTCAGTAAGTGGAGTTACATCTGCTGCCAAATACTGACCGACGTTAGTGCCTACGGGGAATTTTTCAGCTGTAGCAATGGCATTATACAAAGTATTGCGTGCATCGAATGTAGCAATACCTTCCGCTGCCTCCTCGTCGGTTGTGGGAGTTACACCATCCTCAGTGCCTATTGCATTTGCCATTGCCTGAGAGAGTTTGGCATAGCCCAAACCCGACATATAGCGAGCACCCGAGAAGTTGGGGAAATAAGCATCCTTTATTGCGCCATTGTCACCCACCAACAGAGTATATGAATCTGCGCAATAGGTTACATTCTGCATTTCGGCAGCCATTGCCTGTAGCTTTTCGTTGAAAGGAATGGTGCGATTTTTGTTAACATCTGCATTGTCTGAGGGAATAACTGCCATCAAACGAATTGCTGTGTTAGGTGCCAACTCACGAACTTTGTTCACAAATGCTTTATAGCTTTCAACTATCGCATCTACAGTCTTCGAACCATTACCTGTATTGTTAATTTCGTTATATCCCAACACCAGGCAAACCATTTTAGGTTCTGCATTATCGCTGCGTCCTTTAAAGATGCTTTGCAACATTTTTTGCAGGGTGCCAAGGTCGTTCGACTTATATCCCCAACTTGTACCGCGCTGTTTCACATGGTTAGAATGGAGCAATTCGTGCCAATCGTTACCATCTTCGCCAAGAATCAGAATATCATTTGCCTTGATGGGCAAAGCATTGAAATAAGTGGTACGCATACCAGCGATACCGCCATTACCACCATTCACGTCTTGAGCATCAGCAGGATAGACACAATCACTACCCACGTATTGGGCAATTTTATTACACCAAGTGCGATAACCACTCATGGTAAGGTGTGTGCCGTCGTACGAGATTTTCATGTTTGCAATATCAGTCAAATCGTCGTAGAGGTCGATATAGGTAGCACCATATTCTTGGCAAAGTTTTTTGATGCTATCGTTAGTGATGGGGATGTGCTTTACATCCTTCACACCATTGGTAGTACAAGGCAAGATGCTTTGGAAGTAAATTTCAGTTTCGGGGCTTTCGTTTTTACAACGCTTCAAAGCTGTGCGCACACTCTTTGCCACAAAAGCAGGATCGTTCATGCCACGAGTACCCAAGTCGTTTGTACCCATCATGAAGAAGATTTTCTTGGGACGACCTGCGAGGGTTGCCTCAAGATGTTCGAGCATGATAGGTGTTTCGGCACCATTCACACCGCGATTTACGATATTTGCATTACCAAAGGCTTCCCACCACTCGTGCATATTGGTGATGCTATTGCCTAAGAACACAATATTCTCAGATGTGAGTTTATGGGTTTTAAAACTGTCGTAACGATGACGGCGAAAAGGTACGCCTTGTGCTAACACTGTAGTGGCTAACATGAAAAGACTAAAAAGTGAGAGTAAAGATTTTCTCATTGTAGGATAAGATAAGTTGTTAGTTTTTAGACTGCAAAATTACGTTTTTTTATATGTACTGCCCACGTTATTTATATGTTATAAAACATATTTGAGATTTTATCAGAATATGACTCGACAAGTGTATAGCAAAAATCGATATATTTTTATGGTTACAAACTCTATTTTTCTCCCTCAGCAAACCTTCGGTATGATATCGGAATGACATCGGAATGTTTTTATGATTTCTTCGGGATGATATCAGGATAGTTTCGGGTCTGATTTTTTGTGTGAATTCAATCTCGCTTTGCTATGAATTTGTTCATTCTCCGTTCTTTTCCATTCGCGAAGCAAGAAACAGCTAATTCACATAAAATTCAGTACGAAAGCAGAACGAAGGATGAACAGTAATTGTACGTAATAAAACGGAAGATGTATGAAATTCGAACGAAGATATATCTTCATAAACTACGTTTCTTGGAATGTTTGGAGTAAAAGGTGTTTGGTGGTAATAGGATTTTTTCATGATATTAGTTTCTATTTTTCAGTGTCGAACAAAGATACAAAATTAGAAGACGAAATGCAAGTTTAGGGAGTTTATTTATGTTGGGACCCGTTTTCAGAAAGTACAATTATGGAGTTTTTCGAAATGGGGAATAAAGTATTCTGTAGCCTAAAAAAGAGCGCGTGTTTTGACTCCCAAAAGTTCAATGCAATATAAAAAACAATACTACATTTGCAGAACGAAAAAACGGCGGAGCCTCAACCCGAGAGTTGTGCTCCGCCGTTATTAGCGTGATAGAGACTTTATGTTCTATGTAAATGTGTTACTTGAAAATTTTGTGGACACGATGTCCTGAAGGAGCATCGATAACCACGAGATAAGAACCACGAGGCTGACCTGCCAACGACAATGTCAACTGAGATGTGGCAGTCGAAGCATGTGCTGAACCAAGGCGTACACCACCCACATTAAAGAGAGCTACATTGGTACCTGCCTCAATGGCACCGCTCACTGTGAGTTGTTCGTCATTATGAGCCACACGGAGTGATTCGGTCGCATTGGCTACGGGCTTCACACCCACTGTTGTACTATCGAATGGTGTAGTTGTGAAACGCAAGGTGTAGCCATAAGTGCCACTTGTGGGAACAAAGTACTTGCTTGTGGTGAGCTGACCACAGCTGCCCGAACCAAGACCACGTTGCATGTAATCGAAGTGTGCATAAATGCGACGTTTGCTAATGTCGGTATTCAAATTAAGTTCCCAATTATGTGAAGCTGCCTTAAGTTGCTGATCGCTCCAATAGAGTGTAGAGAACGCTACTTGACCTTCTCCCTCAATCTTGATGCTGTTACCAATGGTATCAGCTAATATGAGTTCGCGCATATCTTCGCGGTTACCCATAGACTGCGGACGGAGATAGTATTCGTTCATATCCCACACTGTTGAAGTATAACGGCCGAGGTAAGCACCTGTCTTGCGGTCTACATAGTTTTCTAGCGGACCACGTGCATAGTATGTAACATTGCTAAATGCACCAGGGAAAAGCATTTGCATACCCAAACGACGGATAGCACGGTCGTAGGCTGTTTGTGTGTTTTGGGGAGTAAACTGCGTATTGAGGTCTACGGTACCATTTGCATAAACGGTGTAAACAAATACGTAGTTTGCCCATGTGCCTGTTCCTTTCACTGTAGCTGTGGCACTCATGCCATCATCGGCAAGTTTGAAGCTTGCACTGTGAGCTGTGATGCCATTGCTCTGGTCGTAACTAGGATCACCACCATAAGGTGCATCGTTTTCAATCCAACGATAATTTTCGTATTCAGGACCTACTTCAGCAACCTTCACACCATTTTGTTTCCACTCTGCAATAGCGCCTGTGCTGTTGTAAAGTGCAAGGGTTACTTTATCGTTAGAGATAGTAGTCTTGCCACCCTCGTTAATAAGTGTGAGTTTTGCATCAGAATCCTCAGCCTTGATTGTTGCAAGTTTAGCATTGCGCTCGGCAACAGTAAACTGAGCTGCTGCCACACTGTAGTTAGCTTCGGCATACGAAGTTGCTGCGGGATTGAGCACTGAGAAGTTGATGAGGACTTCCTTGCCTTCAGCCTTAGCTTCTGTGAGGTCATAAGTAACAGGGATGCTAACTTTCTGTGAGGCTGTAGGAGCCATAGCAGGGAGTGTTACATCGTAGCTTGCTACCTGAGTACCATTAACCAAAAGGTTGGCACGAAGGATGTAACCTTCGAGGTTTGTAAAGTCGTATGCGTTCTTAAGAGTGAGCTGATTAGTGGCAGCATCGAACTTTTCGAACTTCACATATTGATATGCGCCCTTAACTTCGTCAAGCTTTGCGCTCCATGTGCGGTTGGCACAGATTACACCATTGTTCACAAAGTTGCCTTGGTGAGGTGCATTCGGCCAGTCGTAACCTGTGCGGTACTTGGGGAAGCCGTTTTCAGTGAGTTTGCCATTCTTTTGATCGTCGTATGAAACGATAGACTGGTCAACCCAGTCCCAAATGCAACCACCAATACCATACTTACTGCTTTCGATAGCATCCATATAGTCTTTTAAGCTACCAAGTGAGTTACCCATAGCATGGTCGAACTCACACATAAAGTAGGGTTGCTGTGCCCAGTTGTTATTTGCCTCTGACTGAAGGGGCTTTTCGTTACCCTCGATTGAAGGATACATTTGGCTCCAAAGTTCAGTGGCTTTGTCACTGCGTGCATTGGTTGAACCTTCGTAATGGATAATGCGGTTGTCGAGACTCTTGATGTAAGCGAACTCTGCATCGTGGTTGTCGCCATAACCGCTTTCGTTACCCATACTCCAGAAGATTACACTGGGGTTATTGCGATCGCGAAGTACCATACGACCTGCACGGTCGAGGTAAACAGGACGCCATGAGGGATAGTTTGAGATACCGGTTGAACGGTTACTCTTGTTGTTGTCCATCCAGTTTTTGTGGCACTCAATGTCAGCTTCATCCATTACGTAAAGTCCATAGTAGTCGAACATAGCGTTCATCTTGGCCTGACGAGGATAGTGACTGGTGCGCACAGTGTTGACGTTAGCCAACTTCATAAGTTGGATGTCCTTGAGCATAGTTTCAACATCGATGGTACGACCCTTGAGGGGGTGAGTATCTTGGGTATTAACACCCTTGAAATATACTTGCTTACCATTGATGTAAACACGGTGATCGTCTGAAGGTATTTCGATGTGACGGAAACCGTACTTGGTAGCGAAGGCTTCTTCTTCCTTACCTGTTGCATCAAGCTGAGCTACCTCGACAGTGTAGAGGTTAGGGTGCTCAGCACTCCAAAGTTGAAGGTCTGAAAGATTATCGAAAGTAACATTCTGAACCAACTCATTAGCAGTGTCGGCTGTAAAGTCGAACTTAGCAGTTTGCTCAGCTACTTGTGTACCATTGGGAGCAATGAGACGCACGCGAACTTGCTTGCTTACGGGCTGACCCTCCTTATTGTTAACAGTGAGAGCTACATTCATGCTACCGCTCTTATAACCATTTTCGGCATTGAGATTTGCGGTAATGTAGTGATCGCGCACGTAGGTCTTAGGAGTTGCGAAGAGGTAAACATCACGATGTATACCACTCATGTGCCAACAGTCCTGACCTTCAAGGTATGAACCATCGGTGAAACGGAATACTTGTACGCTGATATTGTTTTCACCCTTGCGAACATAGGGAGTTACATCGAATTCAGCATCGTTATTGGCTCCTTGAGTGTAGCCAACCTTCTGACCATTAATCCATACGTAGGCACCACTATAGATACCATCGAAGTGGAGGAAAATGCGTTCGCCATCCCAATTTTCAGGAAGTGTGAAGTCGCGACGGAGTGAACTTACTGAATTGTAGAGGTTCGGCTTCATGCCAATATAAGGCGGGTTGTCGTAGAAGGGGTATTCTACATTTACATACCAAGGATCGCCATAACCTTGCATTTCAACACATGAGGGAACAGGGATTTCACTCCATGCTGAAACGTCTACGGAATTGCCATAGAAGTCTTCTTCGCCTGGACGTTGTGAGGGATCCTTCACGAAGTTGATTTTCCATGTTCCGTTAAGGGTCATGTAGCGGCTACTCTTTGAATCAAGCCAAGGCTTTGCATAACGATCGGTATCGGCACGGAGGTCTGCTGTATTGGCATAAGGGAGGTAAGTGGCGTGACCAGCTTCCTTATTGATGCCATATACACGCTCGTTTTCCCAATCGTTTTTAAGAATTACGGGCGACTTGGCTGCAGTGAGAGTGAAATAGGTACTTTCGTCAGCAGCATCTTCAACCATCTTAGTGTCACCCTTTTCGTCGGCTGACATGTAGTAAGGCACCTCGTTGTAAACATACTTCAGCTGATAAACGCCTTCTTGACCTTCAACGCTTTCTATATATACTTGCTGATTGACGTTCTTGGCTTCGAGTGTATACTGTAAGGGAATTTTATTGCCGTTTAGACCAGCATCTACAGCATAACCTAAAACCTCGTTGTAAAGAACTTTAGCACTCTTGTCTTTCCAACCGTCTTTATAACTAACGCTGCGATATTGCCAAAGCTGACCAGCCTTACCACTAACGTAAGGCTCGGTGTAAAGAAGGGCTGCTTTTTCATTGCTTCCCTTATTACTGAGTACTTGACCATTGCTCTTGTTTTTGAACACGTAGGTTTGGTGAGGAATAAGAGAGGTAGTAACCTTGTCTGTAGACTCAAAACGGAAATAGGTGTTTTTGTCTTTTTTATTTTGGTCCATGTAGATGGTGCCATCTTCACGAACTGTGAGCACACGATCTGAACCACTTGAAAGAATTTGGTACACACCCTCCAAGCCTTCTACTTCTTGAATCAAGAATTGCTGGTTGGCATTGGTAGGGTCACCCTCCCACTGAAGGAGATGATAATCTTTACCAGGAGCCATGTCAATGCCCATACCATAATTGGGATTGTAGAAGGCATAAAGATCTGGTTCTTCAGCGTCTACACGCACCAAAACCCAATCTTGACCTTGGGCTGATTTGTCGAGATCGTCCATCTGCAAGAAGGTGTCGTGCTCGGCATTGTTACCATTACTCAAGGCTTTTCCTGTAACGGTACTAACAATGCGCAACAATACACCTGGCTGTTCAATGCTGGTGGCATGCACAAAATTGCACGACAACAACATTACTAAGCCAAGCAGCAGACTGCGAAACTTGTTGAACTTTGTCATACTTTAATGTAATTGTTTGATGAATTTAAGGATTTTCAATGTGATATGGAAACGCAAAGTCATATTGTATTGCAATTAATTTGCTACAAAACGACACAATCTCCGTGGCAAATTTACGAATAATATCTATCTATTCCGAAATAAAGAGGACACAAAATGTTTTTTTTAACTCAAAAACCCTTCATTTCGATTTTTGATACTCATTTACACTGAATTTAAGTCCAAAAAATCCCATCAACAAGTAAAAACTCATTGATGGGATTTTTTTAAAAAACAATTTTCGCCTTTAACTAATGTAAAGGGAAGGATATCTTCATTTTAGGCTTCGTTTGCCTTTTCTGCTTGAGCACGTTCGTACTCTTCACGATCGGCAACAATAAGACGGCTGAACTCGCGTAAACCTGTACCAGCAGGGATGAGGTGACCGCAAATTACGTTCTCCTTCATACCTTCGAGGTAGTCGGTCTTTCCGCTGATAGCAGCTTCGTTAAGAACCTTAGTGGTTTCCTGGAACGATGCAGCCGACATGAAGCTCTTTGTCTGCAAGGCGGCACGAGTGATACCCTGAAGAATCTGGGTTGAAGTAGCAGCCATAGCATCACGAACCTTGACGAGCTTAAGATCACGACGCTTAAGTTGTGAGTTCTCATCACGAAGCTTACGAGCAGTGACAATCATACCCTTCTTCATTGTTTCGCTATCACCAGCATCGATAACAACCTTCTTACCCCAGATGCGATCGTTCTCTTCAGCAAAGTCGAGTTTATCAACAATCTGTTGTTCAAGGAAGTGAGTATCGCCAGGTTCATTGATTTGAACCTTACGCATCATCTGACGTACAATAACTTCGAAGTGCTTATCGTTAATCTTTACACCCTGAAGACGGTATACGTCCTGAACCTCATTAACAATGTACTCTTGCACAGCGGTGGGACCCTTGATAGCAAGAATATCACCTGGAGTGATTGAACCATCTGAAAGCGGTGTACCAGCACGAACGAAGTCGTTCTCCTGTACAAGAATTTGCTTTGACAGAGGTACGAGATACTTCTTAACTTCACCGAGCTTAGAAGTTACAATGATTTCGCGGTTACCACGCTTCACATTACCCATGCTAATCTCACCATCGATTTCACTAACCACAGCGGGATTGCTCGGGTTACGTGCTTCGAACAATTCGGTTACACGAGGAAGACCACCGGTAATATCTCCCGCCTTACCTACTACACGAGGAATCTTAACGAGAATATCACCTGCCTTAAGTTCCTGACCATCTTCTACTACGATGTGACCATTGATGGGGAAACTATAAGTGCGGATAACGTCGCCATTTTCACCAAGAATGTGACAGTTAGGCACATGGCTCTTGTCCTTAGACTCAATAACGATGCGTTCACGAAGACCTGTTGCCTCATCTTCTTCAACACGGAAGCTGATACCTTCGGTAACATTTTCGAATTGTACCTTACCCGCATTTTCTGTAACGATTACAGCATTGAAGGGGTCCCACTTCGCAATAACGGTATCCTTGTCAACATGTTGACCTTCGCTTACGAAGAGTTGCGAACCATAAGGTACGTTTTGGTTAGACAGTACAATACCAGTATTTTCATCGATAAAACGTACTTCTGCCAAACGACCTACTACAATCTTACATTCCTTGCCTTCTTCATCGTGAGTATCTACGGTACGGAGTTCGTCGAACTCTACGCGACAATCGCTCTTAGCCTTAATTGTAGCATTGGCAGCAGCATTCGATGCAATACCACCGGCGTGGAATGTACGAAGTGTAAGCTGAGTACCAGGCTCACCAATTGACTGAGCGGCAATAACACCTACTGCTTCACCCTTCTGTACCATACGGCTAGTAGCAAGGTTACGACCATAACACTTCATGCAGACACCATGCCTGCTCTCGCAAGTGAGTACCGAACGAATTTCAACACTCTCGATGGGTGAAGCTTCAATTTCGGCTGCAATGGGTTCGGTGATTTCTTCGCCAGCAGCAACAATCAATTTGCCAGTGGTAGGATTGATAATATCGTGAACAGATACACGACCCAAGATACGCTCTGACAATGAAGAAATAATTTCGTCACCATCCTTGAGAGCGCTACATACAAGACCACGGAGTGTACCACAATCTTCTTCGTTGATGATTACGTCGTGCGAAACGTCAACAAGACGACGAGTAAGGTAACCAGCATCGGCAGTCTTCAAAGCGGTATCAGCCAAACCCTTACGAGCACCGTGGGTTGAGATAAAGTACTCAAGCACTGACATACCCTCTTTGAAGTTTGAAAGAATCGGGTTTTCAATAATCTGCGCACCTTCAGCACCAGCCTTTTGAGGTTTAGCCATCAAACCACGCATACCTGCAAGCTGTGCAATCTGATCGGCAGAACCACGGGCACCCGAGTCAAGCATCATGAACACCGCATTGAAACCTTGGTCGGCTTCAGTCATCTGCTTCATCAAGGTCTTCTTGATGTCGGTATTTACGTGAGTCCAAGTATCAATTACCTGGTTGTAACGTTCGTTGTCGGTAATGAAACCCATGTTATAGTTCATGGTGATTTGCTCTACCTCCTCGTTACCACGTTTCACGATATCAGCCTTCTCTGCAGGGATGATGATATCACCCAAGTTGAACGAAAGACCACCTTCATATGCCTTACGATAACCAAGATTCTTAATGCCATCAAGGAACTCGCATGCACGAGCCATACCTACAGTCTTAATTACCTTTGAAATGATATCACGCAAGGATTTCTTGGCTACTACACAGTTGATAAAGCCACACTCTTCAGGAATAATGCCATTGACAATAACACGACCCACTGAAGTTTCTACGAGATGCTTAACTTTTGCACCGCGCTCATCGATATCGTCAACCATGACCTTAACAGGAGCATGTACGTCTACACGACGCTCGTTGAAAGCGATGAGGGCTTCTTCAGGACCATAGAATGTAAGACCTGAACCCTTGGCTCCGGGACGGAGCTTGGTAATATAGTAGAGACCAAGCACCATATCCTGTGAAGGAACGGTGATAGGTGCACCATTGGCAGGGTTAAGAATGTTGTGACTTTGAAGCATCAACATCTGGGCTTCGAGTACGGCTTCATTGCTCAAGGGAAGGTGAACCGCCATCTGGTCACCGTCAAAGTCGGCGTTGAACGCTGTACATGCCAACGGGTGAAGCTGAATGGCTTTACCTTCGATCATCTTGGGTTGGAAAGCCTGAATACCAAGACGGTGAAGAGTCGGCGCACGGTTGAGGAGCACAGGGTGTCCCTTCATTACGTGTTCAAGAATATCCCAAATAATTGGTTCGCGACGGTCTACAATCTTCTTGGCGCTCTTTACAGTCTTCACGATACCGCGCTCAATGAGCTTACGAATAATGAATGGCTTATAAAGTTCGGCTGCCATCAACTTAGGCAAACCGCATTCGCCCATCTTTAATTCAGGACCTACAACGATTACCGAACGAGCAGAATAGTCGACACGCTTACCGAGCAAGTTCTGACGGAAACGACCTGCCTTACCCTTCAATGAGTCAGAAAGTGACTTAAGGGGACGGTTGCTATCGCTCTTAACAGCAGAAGACTTACGTGAGTTGTCAAAGAGACTATCAACAGACTCTTGCAACATACGCTTTTCGTTACGAAGAATTACCTCAGGTGCCTTGATTTCGAGCAAACGCTTCAAACGATTGTTACGAATGAGTACACGACGATAGAGGTCGTTCAAATCGGAAGTGGCAAAACGACCACCATCCAAAGGTACAAGAGGACGCAAATCGGGAGGAGTGACAGGGATAACCTTCATAATCATCCACTCGGGTTTGTTGCGGTCGCGACTTGTACGGAACGATTCTACAACCTGCAAACGCTTCAATGCTTCGTTCTTGCGTTGTACAGAAGATGAAGAGTTAGCACGGTCACGCAACTCATATGAAAGGCTATCAAGATCGATACGCTTCAAGAGTTCGTAAACAGCCTCGGCACCCATCTTTGCAATGAACTTGTTGGGATCAGAATCCTCAAGATATTGATTTTCCTTGGGGAGCTTCTGCAACAATTCAAGGTATTCGTCCTCGTTAAGGAGTGCATTTTGCTCTACATCATCAGCCAACACACCTTGCTGAATAACAACGTAGCGCTCGTAATATATAATTTGATCGAGTTGCTTGGTGGGAATGCCCAACAAGTAACCAATTTTATTAGGAAGTGAACGGAAGTACCAAATGTGAGCTACAGGCACAACCAATTGGATGTGACCAGCGCGTTCACGACGTACCTTCTTTTCTGTAACCTCTACACCACAACGGTCGCAAACGATACCTTTGTAACGAATGCGCTTGTACTTACCACAGTGGCACTCGTAATCCTTTGTAGGACCGAAGATGCGCTCGCAGAACAAACCGTCACGTTCGGGTTTGTAAGTACGGTAGTTGATAGTTTCGGGCTTCAACACCTCACCATACGAGTTTGCCATGATTTCTTCGGGCGAAGCCAAACCAATGGTAATCTTCGTAAAGTTGTTCTTTATCTTGTTATCTCTTTTAAATGCCATTTTTGAAAGGAATGAATGAGATTGGAAAAGTTGATAGTTTTATGAGTTTAGTGAGTTTCGCGAGTTTAATAAGTTTAGGAGTTTAATGAGTTTAGGAGTTACACGAACTCATTAAACTTAAACTCATTAAACTTATAAACTCTCATAAACTTATAAACTTACTTTTAGTCGAGCGAGATGCTCAAGCCCAAACCACGGAGTTCGTGGAGCAATACGTTGAGCGATTCGGGGATGCCCGGTGTAGGCATGGGATCACCCTTAACAATTGCTTCGTATGCCTTGGCACGACCAGTAACGTCGTCAGACTTGATGGTAAGGATTTCTTGAAGTACGTGCGATGCACCAAAGGCCTCAATGGCCCAAACTTCCATCTCACCAAAACGCTGACCACCAAACTGAGCTTTACCACCAAGAGGCTGTTGCGTAATAAGTGAGTACGGACCGATTGAACGGGCGTGCATCTTATCCTCAACCATGTGACCGAGTTTAAGCATGTAAGTAACACCCACTGTTGCCTTTTGGTCAAATGCCTCACCTGTAGCACCATCATAAAGCTGAGTAGAGCAGTAACGGGGTAAACCAGCCTTATCAGTCCACTCGCAAAGGTCTTCGAGTTTTGCACCATCAAAAATGGGAGTTGCAAACTTCACACCAAGCTTGCGACCTGCAGCACCAAGAACGGCTTCGAAAATCTGACCAATGTTCATACGCGAAGGCACACCCAACGGATTAAGCACGATATCTACAGGCGTACCATCTGCAAGGAACGGCATGTCTTCTTGACGTACCACCTTTGACACGATACCCTTGTTACCGTGACGACCTGCCATCTTATCGCCGACACCAATCTTACGCTTTTTAGCAATGTAAACCTTAGCCTGCTGGATAATGCCAGAGGGAAGGTCATCACCAATAGTAATAGCAAACTTCTTGCGCTTGAGAATAGCATCGAGTTGGTTGTACTTCTTCAAGTAATTAATTACCAACTGACGGATAAGTTTGTTAGCATGTGCATCATCAGTCCAATCGTGAAGCTCAACTGAAGTGTAGTCGAGTGCACTGAGCACAGCTTGGTTAAACTTGGTACCCTTTGCAATAACCTCAGAACCCACATTATCCTTAACACCCTGCGATTCTTTATCGCTGATGAGAGAAAGAAGTTTGTTGATCATGATTTCCTTCAATTCCTCTGCATCCTTAACGAAGTCATCGTCGAGTTTCTGCAAAGTAACCTTGTCGGCAGCCTTAGCGCTACGAGTTTTTTGCACACGAGCAAAGAGGCGCTTGTTGATAACCACACCAGCGAGTGAAGGATTGGCCTTGAGTGAAGCATCCTTTACATCACCAGCCTTGTCACCAAAGATGGCACGGAGCAACTTCTCTTCAGGAGTAGGATCGCTTTCGCCCTTCGGAGTAATCTTACCAATAAGAATATCACCAGGAGCTACACGAGCACCAATACGGATAATACCAGTTTCATCAAGATCCTTAGTAGCATCCTCGCTCACGTTAGGAATATCGTTGGTAAACTCTTCCATACCGCGCTTAGTTTCGCGCACTTCGAGTGAGTATTCGTCAACGTGAACAGAAGTAAGAATATCATCGCGCACCATACGTTCGTTGAGCACGATAGCATCCTCGTAGTTGTAACCCTTCCAAGGCATGTAAGCCACAAGGAGGTTGCGACCCAAAGCGAGTTCGCCATTCTCAGTGGCATAACCTTCAGTAAGGATATCACCCTTATGAACCTTCTGTCCCTTTTCGCAAATAGGACGGAGGTCAATGGTCATATTTTGGTTAGTACGACGGAATTTAGGAATGTCGTACTCTTTGACATTTGAATCGAAGCTTACGAATTCTTCATCCTCGCTACGTTCATAAGCAATACGAATAGTAGTGGCATCAACATATTCAATCACACCTTCGCCTTCGGCAGTAATCATGGTGCGAGAGTCTTCACACACTTGCTTTTCGATGCCAGTACCCACAATAGGTGCCTCGCTACGAATAAGAGGAACAGCCTGGCGCATCATGTTCGATCCCATCAATGCACGGTGAGCATCATCGTGTTCCAAGAAGGGAATGAGTGAGGCAGCGATTGAAGCAATCTGCTGAGGAGCCACGTCAATAAGTTCTACCTGTGAAGGCGGAACTACAGGATAATCTGCATCCTGACGACACTTAACTTTATCGCGAATAAATGAACCATCATCGTTAAGAGGCGCATTACCCTGACCGATAATCTTGCCTTCTTCTTCTTCGGCAGACAAGTAAACAATGTCATCGTTGTTGAGATTTACAACTGAATCTTCAACCTTACGATAAGGAGTTTCAATGAAGCCGAGGTCATCAATCTTAGCATACACACAGAGTGAAGAGATAAGACCAATGTTAGGACCTTCAGGCGACTCAATAGGACAGAGACGACCATAGTGCGTGTAGTGAACGTCACGCACCTCGAAACCTGCACGCTCACGTGAAAGACCACCAGGACCGAGGGCTGAAAGACGACGCTTGTGCGTTACCTCTGCCAAGGGGTTTGTTTGGTCCATGAACTGTGACAAAGCGTTGGTACCAAAGAACGAGTTGATTACGCTCGAAATAGTCTTTGCATTAATCAAGTCGGTCGGAGTGAACACTTCATTGTCACGCACATTCATACGCTCGCGAATTGTGCGACTCATACGTGCCAAACCAATAGCAAATTGGTTAGAAAGTTGTTCACCTACAGTACGTACACGACGATTGCTCAAGTGGTCAATATCATCGACAGTAGCCTTTGAGTTAATCAACTCTACAAGATACTTAATGATTTCGATGATATCCTCGCGAGTCAACACGCGTACATCCATCTCGGTGCTGAGATTGAGCTTCTTGTTGATTCTATAACGACCAACTTCACCCAAGTCATAACGCTTCTCTGAGAAGAAAAGGTTATTAATAACCTCACGAGCCGAAGCATCATCAGCAGGCTCCGCATTACGGAGCTGGCGATAGATATAATTAACAGCCTCCTGCTCAGAGTTTGAGGGGTCCTTCTGCAGCGTATTGAAAATGATAGAATAGTCAGTACCTGTGCTCTGTTCAGGGTGAACAAGAATTGTCTGCACACCCGAAGAAAGAATAATGTCGGCTGTCTCTTCTGTGATTTCTTGCTCACGATCGAGCAAAACTTCGTTACGCTCGATAGACATTACTTCGCCAGTGTCAGGATCTACGAAGTCCTCGAGTGTTGTTGAAAGCACACGTGCTGCAAGCTTACGACCAATTAACTTCTTCAAATTGGTTTTGTTAACCTTGAATTCCTCAGCAAGGTTGAAGATCTGAAGAATGTCCTTATCACTTTCAAAACCGATGGCACGGAGCAAAGTGGTAACGGGCAACTTCTTTTTACGGTCGATGTAAGCATACATCACATTGTTAATGTCCGTGGCAAACTCAATCCAAGAACCCTTGAACGGAATGATACGAGCAGAATAGAGCTGCGTACCATTAGTGTGTACACTTGAACCGAAGAATACGCCAGGTGAACGGTGCAACTGTGAAACAACTACACGTTCGGCACCATTAATAATAAAGGTACCATTATCCGACATATAAGGGATAGAGCCAAGGAACACGTCCTGTACTACTGTATCGAAATCTTCGTGATCAGGGTCAGTACAGTAAAGTTTCAGTTTGGCCTTGAGGGGCACACTATAAGTGAGTCCGCGCTCCAAACATTCCTTAATAGAGTAACGCGGTTCGTCGATATAATAGTCGATGAACTCCAATACAAAGTTGTTGCGAGTATCAGCAATAGGGAAGTTCTCAGCAAAAACTTTGTACAGGCCGTCGTTCTTGCGCAATTCGCTAGGAGTGTCGAGCTGCAGAAAATCTTTGAAAGACTTTAACTGGACGTCCAAGAAATCGGGATAAGGCATCGGATTCTTAACGGACGCAAAGTTTACACGTTGATTAATAACTCTGGAAGACATTCGTCAAATATGTTGGGGATGAATGAAAAGTTTATGGGTTTACAAGCGGATTAGGAGGTTAAGGGATTAGAGGTAGCAAAAGAATCGTGATTCAGACGACATGAAGGAGAAGCCAGAATGGCGATTCAAAGTCCTCTAAGCCGAAAAACCACAAAGCCCTTAGCCTCATAAACCTATAAGCCAAGAAAGAGTGCCTGTAAAAATGTATAGACACAAAAAGGTTATGAACCCTCTACCAGAAGATTCATAACCATAACCCTTATGGGGGAAATTCTTATTAGGCGAGTTCAACCTCAGCACCAGCCTCTTCGAGAGCCTTCTTGAGTGCTTCAGCTTCTTCCTTAGCAACACCTTCCTTAACCTTAGAAGGAGCACCGTCTACGATGTCCTTAGCTTCCTTCAAGCCGAGACCGCAGTGTTCCTTAACGGCCTTAACAACCTGAAGCTTAGCAGCACCTGCGCTCTTGAGAACTACGTCGAATGAAGTCTTCTCTTCAGCAGCAGCACCACCAGCAGCGGGACCAGCAGCAACAGCAACAGCTGCAGCAGCGGGTTCAATTCCGTACTCGTCCTTGAGGATAGTTGCCAACTCGTTTACTTCTTTCACTGTCAAATTTACCAATTCTTCAGCGATAGCTTTGATATCTGCCATTTTCTTAAATGTATTTTTTTGTTTGTTTTCTAAATTTGATTGGATTACCCAGTGCGCCGGCAGGGCACGTATTGGGATTTATTCAGGGCGTTCGCCCAAAGTTTTAAGCACACCATGAATGGTCTGACCTGCGCCAGAGAGGGCAGAGATAACATTCTTGGCGGGTGACTGCAGCAAAGCAACAACCTCGGCGATAACCTCGTTTTTGCTCTTGATTGCGCAGAGTGTTTCGAGTTGGTCTGCACCAACGTAGAAACCTTCTTCAGCATAAGCACCCTTCAATGCGGGGATGCCATCCTTGCTAGTATCCTTGATGAGCTTAGCAGGAACATTTGCTGTTTCGCAGAAAAATACTGCAGTAGTACCTTTCAAGCAACCGTAAAGTGGAGAGAAGTCCACTTCAGAAGCTTCGAAAGCCTTGTGCAAGAGAGTATTCTTTACAACCACCATCTTAACGCCGGCACCGAAAGCCTTGCGGCGAAGAGCTGAAGTAGCTTCAGCATTCATGCCAGTAACGTCAACGAGATAGAAGTGTGCGTGTTCTTTGAGTTGTTCACCGAGCTTCTCGATGATAATTACTTTATCTTCCTTCTTCATGATTGTAATTCAGTTTAGATTTCTTCTACAGACTTAGGATCAACCTTGATACCCTTACTCATGGTAGATGAAAGATAAATACTCTTAATATAAGTACCCTTGGCACTTGCGGGCTTCAACTTGATGATAGTAGCCATGAACTCCTTGGCATTACCAAAGATTTGTTCAGGAGAGAAAGAAGCCTTACCGATTGAAGTGTGAACAATACCGCTCTTATCAACCTTAAAGTCAATCTTACCCTGCTTAACCTCGCGGATAGCCTTGGCAACATCCATTGTTACAGTACCACTCTTGGGGTTAGGCATCAAACCACGAGGACCGAGCACACGACCCAGAGCACCAATTTTACCCATGATGGCAGGCATTGTGATGATTACATCAATGTCAGTCCAACCACCTTTAATTTTCTCGATATATTCATCGAGACCTACGTAGTCAGCGCCAGCTTCTTTAGCAGCAGCTTCGGCATCAGGCGTACAGAGGCAGAGCACACGTACAGTCTTACCAGTACCATTCGGGAGCGAAACAACGCCACGAACCATCTGATTAGCCTTACGGGGGTCTACACCCAAGCGTACGTCAATATCGACTGAAGCATCAAACTTGGTAGTGGTAATTTCCTTTACCAAAGATGCAGCTTCTTTCAACGAATAAGCCTTCCCTGCTTCAACTTTGTCAGCGACTAACTTCTGATTTTTTGTCAGTTTACTCATTGTTCAAATTTGAAGTTTAAAATTATTCACCAGGGAAGTCACCCTTTACTGTGATACCCATGCTGCGGGCAGTACCAGCTACCATACGCATTGCACTTTCAACTGTGAAGCAGTTTAAGTCGGGCATCTTGTCTTCTGCGATTGCCTTAACCTGATCCCAAGTAATCTCAGCGACCTTAGTACGGTTAGGAGCAGCAGAACCGCTCTTCTTTTTGGCTGCTTCCAGCAATTGAATTGCTACAGGAGGAGTCTTTACGATGAAAGAGAAAGACTTGTCATTGTAGTAAGTAATGACAACCGGTAATACCTTACCAGCCTTGTCCTGAGTTCTGGCGTTGAACTGCTTGCAGAAATCCATGATGTTGATACCCTTAGAACCCAAAGCAGGACCTACGGGAGGTGAAGGATTTGCAGCGCCGCCCTTAATCTGTAATTTGATTAATCCAGCAACTTCTTTAGCCATTGTTGTTTATTAAAAAATTAAATTGTGACGAGGAAATAAAATAACGTGGGTCGTAACTCACCCAACGTACTATTCCTTTTCAATCTGCATAAAACCGAGGTCAAGTCCCGTATTGCGACCAAACACCTTTACGATGACAGTCACTTTCTTCTTCTCTTCGTCAATCTTTTCAATAACACCAGAGAATCCGCTGAACGGTCCGTCTACAACCTTAACGTTTTCGCCTACGATGTAAGGGATTTCGATTTCCTGAGGAGCATCCTCAAGTTCATCTACCTTACCAAGGATGCGGTTCACCTCGCTCTCGCGTAGAGGGGTGGGATTATCCATTCCACCGAGAAAACCCAACACATTAGGAGTGCTACGCAACTCGTGAACGGTTTCACCTACCAATCGAGCCTCTACAAGAACATAGCCGGGAAGATAGAGGCGTTCCTTAATAACTTGTTTGTTACCGCGGAGTGCTTTAACCTTCTCGGTTGGGATGAGTACTTGCGAAACATGACCGCCAAGGCGGCCATTTTTAATTTCAGCATCGATGTACTCTTTTACCTTCATTTCTTTTCCACTCACAGCACGCAAAACGTACCATGCCATTTGTGCTTGTGCCATGTCGAATTTAGTTTAAAGGATAAATGAGGTGCATAATTGACTCGAATACCGTATCCATGAGATACACCACGAGTGCTATGATGATGGAAGCTGTTAACACAACAATCGCGCTGTGAGTCAACTCCTTTCTCGTAGGCCACGTGGTCTTATGAGATAATTCGTCGTATGAATCTTTGCAGTATGCAATTACTTTCTGGAACATATATGTATCGTTTAGCACGGGAAGAGAGGCTCGAACTCCCGACACCTGGTTTTGGAGACCAGTGCTCTACCAACTGAGCTATTCCCGTAAAAATAGGCCTTGCCTTGATTGACAAGGACCTATTGTATGATTATTGAATGGTCTAAAACCAATCGAGTATTAGTCGAGGATTTCAGTAATCTGACCAGAACCTACTGTACGACCACCTTCACGGATAGCGAAGCGGAGACCTACGTTGATAGCTACAGCGTAGATGAGTTCTACAGAGATTTCTACGTTATCGCCAGGCATTACCATTTCAGTACCTTCGGGGAGGTGGATTTCACCTGTACAGTCCATAGTACGGAGATAGAACTGAGGACGATACTTATTACCGAATGGAGTGTGACGACCACCTTCTTCCTTCTTCAATACGTAGATAGAAGCCTTGAACTTCTTATGCGGAGTGATTACACCCGGGTGAGTGATAACCATACCACGCTTGATTTCAGACTTATCGATACCACGGAGGAGAAGACCTACGTTATCACCAGCTTCACCTTCGTCGAGGATCTTACGGAACATCTCAACACCAGTTACAACTGACTTCTTATCTTCACCAAGACCAAGGATCTGAACTTCGTCACCAACCTTAACGATACCAGTTTCAACACGACCAGTTGCAACAGTACCACGACCAGTGATTGAGAATACATCCTCAACAGGCATCAAGAAAGGCTTCTCAACGTCACGAGTAGGCTCCTGAATCCAAGAGTCAACAGCGTTCATGAGCTCCATTACAGAATCTTCCCACTTAGCAACGCCGTTCAAAGCACCGAGTGCAGAACCACGAATGATAGGAGTATCCTCTTCGAAGTCATACTGTTCAAGGAGTTCGCGCATTTCCATTTCTACGAGCTCGAGCATTTCTTCGTCCTCAACCATATCGCACTTGTTCAAGAACACAACGAGACGGGGAACGTTTACCTGACGAGCGAGAAGGATATGCTCACGAGTCTGAGGCATAGGACCATCAGTAGCAGCAACTACGATGATAGCACCATCCATCTGAGCAGCACCAGTTACCATGTTCTTTACGTAGTCGGCGTGACCCGGGC